>OJAL01001688.1_pt1 | contig 11792 bp, 8 predicted proteins | sample 1589301 | NCBI WGS metagenome assembly OJAL01 (sample SAMN03283261) | human gut metagenome | biome: human-associated habitat; material: feces | host: Homo sapiens | place: USA | collected 2013
GCGGCAGAAACAGGGAGGAGTTGTTGGGGCAGCGTTCTGATTTTTCAAAGCCCTGACAAGGGGCTGTGGAAAAATCAGCAAACGCAACCCGTTGCTTTGATTAGTGCGCGGTTCCCAACGCATAGGAATGTCTACCAAGAAAGATGCCGCCAGACCATTCGGTCTGGGGATTTTTTGTGGCGGAGGTCACAGGACGAGGACCGGAACGAGCAAAGGCAGGGTATCATCATTACGATGGTATCCTGCCTTTTGTGCGATAGGATGATCATAAGCCAAAGGCTCCCACCTGTTCTGTCGTATGCACAGAGCGGGCGAGAGCCTTTGTGATGAAAAGAAGAAAATGAAGGAGATGACTTGTTATTTGGCGGCTTTTTCGCCCTCCGGGAAGATGATCTTATTCACGAAGAAGAAGATGACCATGGAGATGCCGCCGTTCAGCACCGTAGTGCCGATGTTGTAGATGAAGTCCGGCACCAGCAGACCTGCCACCGCCACCCAGATGCAGTTGATGGAGTTGACGATGCAGGTGATGACGCAGAACGCCAGCACATACCAGCCGATCTGCTTTGCCAGATTGCCCTTGCTGCGGAACACGAAATTACGCTGGATGGGGAAATTGATGCACTCGCCGATGACCATGGCGATCATGTAGGCGCAGAAGTAGGGCAGACCGCCGTGGGCGGCATCGTAGCCGAGGATGTTCCACTTGAAGGTCTCACCGAACAGGGTAATGTCAATGCCCGGCCAGCCGAAATCCACCACCGGCAGGCTTGCAAAGGCCTTGGGCAGAAATTGCAGCAGCAGGTACTTGAACACGGTGATGAGGTTGGACACGATGACGAACAGGCCGCCCTCGCGCACCCACTTGGCAGCGGCGGGGTGCTTTGCCGCGAAGTTATTCCAGAAATTCATAGCCTGCTTCCTTTCAGCTGTTTTTCAAGCGCTCTTCCATGCGGCTGTTCAGCACGATGTTCTTCACAGCCTCCACGATCACCCGCACAAGGCCGATGATCCAGAAGCCCTGCAGCTCCATCACGATGCCGTCCACCATGCCCATGCTGATGGCGCCGTTGGTCATTTTGGCCAGCGCCCGCAGGGGCATATTGTACTGGAACAGGATGTTCAGGTCAGGCTTGCCCTTTTTGATGCTGCGGCGCAGCAGGGCCCCCAGCACGGCAGCCGCCAGCCAGCCGATGGGGCTGCGTCCGTGTCCCATCTCGCCCAGCGTCATGTTGCGGTCGATGTGTACCTTGTTCTCCGGGATGGGACGGCCCAGCAGCGCTTCAAACTCCGCGTCCGGCACATTCTGCACCTGTGCGGTGCGGTAATGGGCAAGGTCTTTGCCCGCGTAGGGGTCGGGTGCGCCGGTGCCCGCCACCGTGACGGCGGCAGTCAGACGGATATCGGCGCTGGAAGCGCCCACCAGCAGCTGATAGCTGCCGCCTTCCACCTCCCAGCGGTCGGTCTTGACGTTCCAGTAGCGGAACGCCTTATCATCCAGCGGGATGGTGACGGTCTTGCTCTCTCCGGCTTCCAGCTGCACCTTGGTAAAGCCCTTCAGCTCCTTGGCGGGGCGGAAAACTTTTGCATCCGGCTTTGCCACATACAGCTGTACCACCTCGGCACCTGCACAGCTGCCGGTGTTGGTGACGGTCAGGGTCACGCCGTTTTCGTCTGCTTTCAGGTCACTGTACGCAAAGCTGGTATAGCTCAGGCCGTAGCCGAAGGGGAAGGCGGTGGGCACACCGGCGGTGTCGTAGTAGCGGTAGCCCACATACAGCCCCTCGCGGTACTCCACAGTGGGACCGTCGCCGCCGAAATGCGCCTTTGCGGGGGTGTCGGCGTAGCTGCGTGCCCAAGTCTCCGCCAGCTTGCCGCAGGGGTTCTGCGCGCCGGTCAGCACCTCGACCAGTGCGCCCGCACCGGCCTGACCGCCCAGGCAGCCGTAGACCAGCGCCTTGCAGTCCTTGACCCAACCGCTTTCCAGCGAGGAGCCCGCGCTCAGCAGCACCACCACGTTGGGGTTTGCCGCCGCCACAGCCGCCAGCAGTTCCAGCTGGTTCTCTGCCAGCTTCATGTCGGCGCGGTCGATGCCCTCGCTTTCTTTGATCTCGTCCAGACCCATGCACAGCAGCACCACATTGGCGTTCTTTGCCAGCTGCACCGCCTCGGCCTTCAGCGCCTCGTCGGGCTTGCCCTGCCGGTCAAAGCCCTTGGCGAAGCCGACGCTGTTCAGGCCGCTCTCGGCAAGGCATTCCAGAAAGGAATCCACCTTGATGGAGTTGACGGCGCTGGAGCCTGCGCCCTGATAGCGGGGTGTCTGAGCAAAGTCGCCGATGACCGCCACCTTCTCCCCCTTTGCAAGGGGCAGCAGGCCGTTTTCGTTCTTCAGCAGCACGATGCTCTGGGCAGCAGCCCGGCGTGCCAGTGCGTGGTGGGCGTCGGCATCGAACTTGCCGGGTGCGGCGTCCACCGCCGCCTTGGTGGTGAACACCAGCTCCAGCAGTTCGTCCAGCCGGGCGTCCACGTCCGCTTCGGTGATCTTGCCGGTCTGCACCGCTTTCATCAGCTCCCGGATGGCGTCCCCGCCGGGGGCGGGCATTTCCAGCGTAGAGCCGTTCTTTACGCCAAGGGCGTGGTCGTTGCTGCCGCCCCAGTCGGTGACCACTGCGCCGTCAAAGCCCCAGTCCTTGCGCAGGATATCCATGAGCAGGTGGGTGTTCTCGTTGGCGTATGTGCCGTTGACAAGGTTATAGGCGGACATGATGGTCTTAGGCTGCGCTTCCTTGACCACCATCTCGAAGCCGGTCAGGTAAATTTCCCGCAGGGTGCGCTCGTCCACGATGGAATCCGAGGCCATGCGGCGCAGCTCCTGACTGTTCACCGCAAAGTGCTTGGGGCAGGCGGCGATGCCGTTTTTCTGGATGCCGCGGACGTAGGCCGCAGCCATCTTACCGGCAAGGTAGGGGTCCTCCGAGAAATACTCGAAGTTGCGGCCGCACAGGGGGCTGCGCTTGATGTTCAGGCCGGGGCCCAGCAGCACCGACACGCCCTGTGCCGCTGCTTCTTCGCCCATGGCTGCGCCCACAGCCTCGCCCAGCGCGGGGTCCCAGCTGTTGGCAACGGTAGCCGAGGTGGGGAAGCAGGTGGCGGGCACACTGGGGTTCAGGCCCAGATGGTCAGCCGCGCCCGCCTGCTTGCGCACGCCGTTGGGGCCGTCCGACAGGGTAATGGCCGGGATGCCCTTGCCCGGCAGCGCCCGGGTGGTGAACACCGTGCCGCCGCTCAGCAGGGCGCATTTCTGTTCCAGATCCAGGCTGTTGATGATATCTGTGTGTTTCATGGCATTTTCCTCTTTGCCTTTTCAAATCCAGAAAAGGCCCGCTGTTTTACGCAGCGGGCCTTTGGTCTGGTTTCAGTTCAGGTGCTGCGTCCGTTCAGAGCGTCTTGCCTAGAATCAGGCGTTGACTTCCTCTTCCTTGCGCTTTGCATAGCCCTTTTTGACCACCAGAACTTCCAGTGCGATCAGAGCGGCTGCCAGTACAACATCCACACCGATCATCACCTTTTCCCAACCGGGCATACCGGGGTTCAGGTTCTCGGGGTAGTAAGCACGGGAGTTTGCCACAGTGTACAGGATGTTCTTGCAGGCCTGACGTGCGGACACCAGAGCGGTAGCGCTGGTGGTATCGGTCAGGTGGTTGGTCTCGGTGTCGTAGTTGACCAGGCAGAGGTCGCCGCCGTTGCGGATCAGACGGTCAGCATCCTGATAGCCGCACACACCGTAGTAGTCGGTCAGCACCATGCCCACAAAGCCCCACTCCCCACGGAGGACCTTGTTCAGCAGAGCGTCGCAGCTGCCTGCGTAGGTGTTGCCGATGTAGTTGTAGGAGGACATGGCAGCGTGGCAGCCAGCTGCCTTGACGCACTCCTCAAAGGGCTTCAGGTAGATCTCACGGATGGCCTGCTCGGTGGACCAGGTGCAGAGCATACCGTAGCGGTTGGTCTCCTGGTCGTTGAGGGCAAAGTGCTTCATGAAGGCGTAGACGCCCTGCTCCTGAGCGCCCATGATGGCGTTGGAAGCCATCGCACCGGACAGCACGCCGTCCTCGGAGTAGTACTCGAAGTTACGGCCTGCGAAAGCGGAGCGGTGGATGTTCATAGCCGGTGCGTACCAGCCGGAAACGCCCATGTCGTCAGCCATCTTGCCGATGGAGGTGCCGAAGTCGTGTGCCAGATCGGTGTTCCAGGTAGCTGCGATCATCACAGCAGAGGGGAAGCCGATGGAACCCTGCCGGGTGAAGTTGTTGTTGATAGAGGCAGGACCGTCGCAGTCGATGGCCTGCACCTTGCCGATGGAATCCACTGCCACAGTCTGGAAGCCGCCCAGAGCAATGAGCTTGTCCATGTCAGAGACAGTGAGCTGATCCAGGAAGGTATCCCACTGGGCGTCGTTGTAATCCACACCCACCATATCCTTCAGCAGCAGGCCGTTCTTGGCACCGGTGGTGGGGGCCACGTCGTCGGCGTTGTTGAAGTCCTCGGGGTTCCAGTTGGAGTTGTTGTAGAAGGTAGCCTTAGCCTCTGCCGGCAGCTCGAAGTCTGCGGGAGCAGCGGTAGCCTCGGCGTAGTTGGCAAAGCCATCGGCACGGGACAGGTAGGTCACATTGCCCTCGGCAAAGCCGAACTTGTTGTCAGCGACCTCCACATCGCTCTCACGCTTGTTGGAAGCGTCGTAGACGATGTCGGAAGCCACGGTGTAGGTCTTGGAATCCAGCACGGTGTGGGAGTCGGCGTTGATGCTGATGACGTAATCGCCCTTTTCCAGCACATAGCAGCCCTTGCCGTAGGTATCGTAGGAGGCCATATCCTCGGCCTTGAAGGTAACGGTGACGTTCTCGGAAGCGCCGGGAGCCAGCTCAGAAGTCTTTGCAAAGCCGATCAGGTTTGCAGAAGCCTTTTCGATGCCGCCGTTGGTGTACGGGGGATTGTAGTAGACCTCCACGACCTCCTTGCCGGAAGCAGAACCGGTGTTGGTGACGGTGACATCCACGGTGATGGTGCCGTCAGCCTCGGTAACGCTGTTCAGGCTCTGGGTGAAGGTGGTGTAGCTCAGGCCACGGCCGAAGGGATACACCACAGTCTTGTCGTAGTCGATGAGGCCTTCAGCGGCGGCAGTCTCGTAGAATTTGTAGCCCACATAGATGCCTTCCACATAGTCCACGAAAGCAGGGATGGTCTCGGCACCAAAGGCGCTGGCCTTGAGCTCATCCATGTTGGTGTAGTTGAAGTTGCCAAAGTTGTTCACAGTGGGGGTCTGGGTCAGGTCGTACACAAAGGTATCAATGGTACGGCCAGAGGGGTTCACGTCGCCGCAGAGGATGGAGCCCAGAGCGTTGAAGCCGCTCTGGCCGGTGCCGGCGCACCAGATAACGCTCTTGATCTGGCTGTAGTCCTTGACCCAGCCCAGCTCCATGGCGTTGGCACCGTTGTAGACCACAACGACCTTATCAAAGTTCTTGCAGACCAGGTCCATCATGTCCTTTTCGGTCTTGGACAGCTGCAGGTAGTGGTCGCCGGGCTCAAAGTCGTTGTAGCTGTGGCCTGCATCGTAGGTGACCTGAGACACATCGGTGGGCAGGTCAGCACCCTCGCCGCCCACACGGGTGATGACCACCATAGCGGTGTCGGAGAAGGCCTTGGCATTGTTCATCAGCTCGTCAGTGTACTGTGCTGCCTCCGGCTCCGGCAGGGTCCAGTCCTGAGCGAACATCCCCACCTCCGGGCGATCAGCACGGTAAGAGGTGTAGAAGTCGCTCAGCTCGGTATTCAGCTCAAAGCCGGCGTTCTTCAGGCCCTCCAGCAGGGTGACGGTGGGGTAGGCGTCGGACAGAGCACCGGAACCGGTGCCGCCGTAGCAGGGGTTGGTGGAAGCCCAGCCAAAAACGTTCAGCTTGCTGTTCTTGGCCATGGGCAGGGTGCCGTCGTTATCCAGCAGGACGATGCCTTCATCGGCAATGTTCTCGCACAGCTGGGTAGCGGAGGTCACATTTTCCTCGCTGACCTTGCCGCGGCCGGTGGCAAGGGTCACCATGGAGTACATGGGGCCGGTCAGGATCAGGTTCACGGTGATGGCCAGTGCCAGCACCATGCCCAGACCCGCCTGCCAGCGGAACAGATACTTTTTGGACTTGCTCTGCTTACGGCAGGCGATCATGACTGCGATCAGCAGAACTGCTACGACACCAAAGCCGATCAACTGCGATTTGATCGAGTTGAGAACCTTGATGACGTCATCCATATTGATGGACAACATAGTTTTCTCCTCCTTGTTTTGTCGAATCGGACAAAGGCAGGGGACGCCCCTGCCAGCTCGGCTTTATGATAGCAGAACTTGCCGGAGGATTTTCAATTTGTTCACAATCTGTCGTTTTGGATGCATAATTTGAAAAAAGTTTCAAATTGGTTTCATTTTTTATTGTGCTTATTCACAATTCCACTGCCCCTGATTTTGTGCATATTGCAAAAAGGGCGGGGATCACTCCCCGCCCTCGGTCTGTTGAATCCCCGCCTGCGGCAGAAGCACCCGCAGGGTGAACCAGCCGTCCTCCCAGTGCACGGTCATGCTGCCGCTGTGCTGCTGCGCAGCCGCCCGCAGGCTGCGCAGGTCGTAACCGCCGTGGGCACTGCGCAGCGGCAGACCGTCTGCACCCAGCTCCACCGGCTTTTTGCAGTAGTTCTCCACCCGGAACAGCACAAAGCCGTTCTGGGCATACACCGCCGTGCGGATCAGCCGCTTTTCCGGGTCCTGCTCGGCGGCGCAGCTTTCAATGGCGTTGTCCAGCGCGGTGCCCACCAGCGTGCAGATCTCCCGGGTGGACAGATGGTCCAGCAGATGCCCGTCTGCCACGCTGGTCATGCGGATCTGCTTTTCCTGACATTCCATGCTCTTGGCGGTGAGCAGGATGTCCAGCACCGGGTTTCCGGTCTTGTTCTCCGCCTCATACTGCAAAATGCTGTTCTCCATCTTTGCCAGCGCCGCGTCCTGCTTGGCGCGGTCCCGCTGGGCACGGATATCAGCGATCTGGACCTTCAATTCATGGTAGCGGCTGTTGATGAGCTCGATGCCCTCCTTGCTGCGCTTGTACTGTTCGTACTGCCGGTGCAGCACATTGTCCATGGCAGAAAGCTCCTGATGCAGCGCGCTCTCCCGCAGTTGCTCGTGCTGCAGCGTCAAGATCAGCACCCCGCAGAAATCCACCAGCGTGCGGATGCAGAACACGTTCATGGTCGCCGGGCTCTCCCCCAGAAACAGAAGGTTGCTGACCACGAACACCGTGCCCGCCATGACAAATGCCGCCAGCGCAGCCTTGTTGCTGATGTCCAGATGCTTTTCGGGCAGCGGACGGCTGCGCTCCAGCCAGAACATCAGGCCGTAGACCGCGCCGTAGACCGCCGCCAGCAGCGCCAGCGCCAGCGGGTCAAAGCCGCTCCGGTGCGGGAACAGCCAGCAGTGCAGCTGCCATTCTGCGCTGGCAGCAAACTCTGCCAGCAGAAACGCCCGGGCGGTGATGTACAGTGCCTCCAGCCAGTTGACCGCCCGGCTGCCCCACAGGTACCCGTAGAGCAGCAGCACCGCGCAGAGCATACAGGGCACCCACCACGCCAGTGGCACATAGCCGGTCTTGTGCAAAAAGATTCCCAGCACCAGTGCCCACACCACCGTGACCGCGGTCTGCCGGTGGAACCGCCGCGGCAGGTGGCGGGCGTAGAGCAGCACCGCCAACACCTCTGCCAGCGCCGTGTACAGGCGGGGGATGTTCGGCAGCATGGTCATGAGCCCTCACCTCCGATGTAGTCGGTCAGGGCGGCAAGAAAGGCCTTGCGCTTGGGGCGGCTGATCTGCAGCTCATAGGGTCCCACCTGCACCGTGTTCTGCTGCACCGCCTGCACCTGCGCCAGATTTACCAGATAGCCGCTGTTGCAGCGGGCAAAGGGGCGGCCCGCCAACTTTTCCTCCACTGCCTTGAGGGTGCCCGGTGCCGAAAAATCGCCGTCCTCGGTGTAGTAATGCACCCGGTGGCCTTCGCTTTCCAGATAATACAGCCGGGAGCTGTCCAGCCGCCGCAGGCCGCTCTCCACCGGGACCATGAGATAGTGGCTGGCGCGGCGGGCCAAATTTTTCTCGGCCTTTTTCAGCTGCTCGGAAAATGCAAAATACGGCACCGGCTTCAGCACATAGTCCAGCGCCCCCACCGAGTAGCCCCGGATGGCGTACTGCGCCATGTTGGTGATGAAGATCAGGATGACGTCTGCATCCATCTGCCGGATGCGCTCCGCCGTGGTCATGCCGTCCAGATGCTTCATCTCCACATCCAGAAAAATAATGTCGTAGACGGCGCGGTAATCCTCCAGAATGTCCACCCCGTCCGCAAAGACCGATACCTCAAATTCTGTCCCGTACTGCCGGGTATACCGCCGGATGTACTCCTGCAATACCCCCTGCACCTCCGCATCATCCTCTACGACTGCCACCCGGATCATGACCGCACCTCCCTTACCACACCTTTGTGGAACTGTTACGGCTCTATTATAGCGCAATCACGCCGGGTTTGCCAAGTCCCCGCCCCGACAAGTTTCCACCTGCAAATTTTACGCTATCGGGGTGTTCTTTCCTTGGCGGGTGTGGTATACTCGATTTAGTTCAACAAATTGAAATTGGGAGGTGTTGCATCTATGGTGAATGGATTTGGCATTGTTGCTTTGATCGCATTGTATTTCATCGTTAAGTGGGCGGTAAAGAACGGCATAAAAGAAGCGTATACGGATATTACCGGAAAAAAGCCAGTTAAGGATATCCAAGATGAAAAAGAATTGAACGAACTTATGGACGATACAAAAGACAGATAACTTCCAGTTTGTCGCACTCATTCCCGGCAAAAGACAACGCACAAACACACATATAAAGGAGAACCTTCCCCATGGAATACAAACGTTTTGGCAATAAGATCATTGTACGCATCGACAAGGACGAAGAGATCCTTGAACAGGTCAAAGAGCTTGCCCTGAAGGAAAACATCCGCCTTGCCGCCGTGCAGGCGCTGGGTGCCACCAACAGCTTTACGGTGGGCGTATACAATGTAGCGGAGAAGAAATACTACGCCAACACCTTCAGCGGCAGTTTTGAGATCGTGTCCCTGACCGGCACCATCAACACCATGAACGGCGCATTCTACACCCACCTGCACATGAGCGCCGGCAACGACAAGGGCGAGGTGTTCGGCGGACATCTGAACCGGGCGGTGGTCAGCGCCACCTGTGAGATGGTGGTGGATGTTCTGGACGGCACAGTAGACCGCCAGTACGACCCCGTTACCGGGCTGAACCTGTTCAAGTTCTGATCTTATCTGTAAAAAGCCAAGGCCGCTGCGCGATGTCTGCGCAGCGGCCTTTTGCTTATAGCTCTTCCTGCCGGGTATAGGGCTCCATGCCGTGGTCGGCAGGGTCATAGTATTCCAGCAGGGTAATGTAGGTTTCCAAAAAGTGACACAGCACTGTTTTCAGGATGCCGCTCAGCTGCCCCTTTACCGTGATGGTGGACAATACAAAGTCTGACACCAGCTGCAGCGTCTCCGGGTCCAATTCAAAGCACAGACCGACTGCCAGCATGGGGATCACGATCTGCTGTGCCTGCAGCGGCACTGCATTGCCCAGCTTTTCCAGCAGCGGGCGGCTCAGGGCAGAGGCCGCCTGCACACAGCGCTCCACCTTTTCCTGCGGGAACTGCTGCATGGGCTCCATGCTGCGCAACTGCGCCACCACGGCAGCATCGTCCAGAATGACGCCCCGGGTCACCTCTGCTTCCGAGCGGGTGGTCACGCATTGCAGTATACAGCGCATGGCATCCTCATAGTCCTCGTGATAGGTCTGACGGCTGCCGAACAGGGTCATCATAGACTGCAGCACGGCATCGGTCTCCTCGGTGACGGCCAGCCGCCCGAAATCCAGCGGTGCGCCCTCCATCCCTGCGCTGCGGTCGTTCAGCGCCTGCAGTTCCTCCGGGACAACTGTAGCGGGCAGAAAACGGTCGTTGCCGTTGCGGTAGAAGCCCCACTCTGCGGGCAGCACCCGGGGGACCACATCTCCGCTGGAGATGATGTTGAAGATGTTGCTGGCGCTCCAGTTCTTTTTCAGACTGCCGCTTGCCGTATGGTTGTTGTCAAAGTCCTGCTGCAGCTCGGGGCAGTCTGCCGCCGCCAGCGCAGCCGGGGCGGCAAAGGTATAGATGAAGGTGTTTTTCTTTTCCAGCTGCGGCAGCACGGCGGGCAGACGCGCCGCCACTAAATTCGTTACGCCGCCGGCACGGCTGTAGCCGCCCATCCAGAGCTTCAGGGTACCCAGCGGCTGGCGCTTGGCCGATGCCTGAACATATCCGCGTATTTTTTCAGTCAGCTGCCGCGCCGCTGCTACAAAACCCGTGTGGGCGCTGCCGGAGCCTGCATGAAGGTTGCCGGACCACTCGGCTCCATAACCGGAGCCGCGCACGAACGCCCCGATGATGGTCACCTGTCTGCCGCCGCGCACCAGTGTTTTGCGGGCAACGGCACAGGCCACCGTGTCCGGGGCATCGTTCAGGCTGTGGGTATAGTTGAACAGCTGCACCTCGGCAAAGCCCAGCTTTGCAAAGGCATCCCGGATATGGGCGGCACGGCCGACCTCGCCCGTCATCCAATAGTACTGGTCGCTCTCCCACGAGCTATCCGCAGCCGCAGCCATGCCCAAGGTGGCCAGTGCCAGCTTATCGTCGTACTCTGTGGCGGCGTGGTCGAACAGGCTGTCGCTGTAATAGTAATCGTGCCGCAGATCAGCGCTGCAGCGGTCGCTACGGTACCACAGGGTATAGTAGTCGTCCGGCACGGCGCGGCCGACCAGCGCCGTAGCCGCCCCGGCCTGCGGCAGCGCCGCTCCGGGAGCCAGTGCCCCCGCCGCAAGGGTCACCGCAAGACCCTTACAAAAGTCCCGTCGTTTCATGCTTCATCTCCTCTGCCCCTGCGGCCTGTGCACCGCAGACATTTTTTATAGTATAATCCTTTTTGCCGCCGGATGCAATTTTTACTTGCGGCGGCAGACGGGACGATTTGGAATACCCTCCGCTATCGGGTTGCGGCACCCAGCATCCGCATCGTGCCTTGAGCGGCGCTGCGGTTAGCATCCTCGCCCTCTCAGGCGCTAACGCGCCAGATTCCCCCTTTTGTCACCTGCGGTGACATCTTCCCCCGGAGCGGGGGAAGTCTTTCCTCAAAGGGAGAGCCTCTGGCGAAACCGTATACTTCGCAATTTAACCGGTAGTTTTGCCGCCATGCCAAGGCCTCTCCCTTTGGGAGAGGTGGCACGGCGTAAGCCGTGACGGAGAGGGCGAGGACGCTGTCGGAGAACAAGTTCCTATAAAAACGGAAAACCGGAGCGTCCGCAAACGCTCCGGTTTTCCGACATTATAATTATTTACAGTGAAAGATCCAGCTCGTGGCAGTACTCCACGATGTGGTGGAACATCTGCTCCACGGCGGGAGCCATAGACGCCGGGCGCTGCACGGCCAAGCCCACCACGCGGTACTCCTCCGGCTCGATGGGGTACACCTTGACGGCGGCCTTGCAGTCCCGCAGCAGCATCTGCGGCATGATGGAGATGCCCAGTCCGGCCTCCACCATGGCGATGTTGGACTGGTCGTCGATGACATGGCAGCGGCGCTCGGTGGAGATGGAGTATTTCTTGAGGAACTGGCGCATCTCGG
>OJAL01001692.1_pt1 | contig 11756 bp, 9 predicted proteins | sample 1589301 | NCBI WGS metagenome assembly OJAL01 (sample SAMN03283261) | human gut metagenome | biome: human-associated habitat; material: feces | host: Homo sapiens | place: USA | collected 2013
ATCTGCCGCACCTCGCTCGCCGTATCGGCACTTAGAATTATGCGGTATTGCCCTGAACCTTTTTGTGTGAAAAATTTACAAGGGAAAGATTGTATTCACCCGGTTAATCGGGTATAATATTTTACAGACCCATCCCTTTTAGAATACGCGGAGGAAAAGTATTATGATGAAGAAATCCACTTTTGGTGCCATTCTGGCGTTTTTGTTTGCTGCTGCCGGTGCCCTGACTGCCGCTGCGCTCTACCTGCGCCGCCGCGAAAAGGAACTGGACGAATACGAGCGCCTGCTGTACAGCGATGACGGCGACGATTATGACGATGACGACGAATATCTGCCCATCGACAATGAACCGACAGAAGCCGCCGAAGAAAAGGCTGCTGACGATGCTGAATAAGCCGGAACAGCCAGCAGAAAAGTGAAAATGGCCGGGCTTCGGCCCGGCTGTTCGTGTTTCTTGCAATCAGTAGTGATACTTATTAAATGATAAAAAGGGCTCAGATAAACCATAAGGCGCTGCTGAAAATAAGAAAAATGACGGCAGTGACTATAAAATCAGACTGAATTTCGATTTTTCTGCTGTGCCAAGGAAAGGGAACGCCATGAAAAAGCTCTTGCTGTGGCTGGTTATGGTGGTGGTTATGCTGGCGGTGCTGCTGGGCGGTGCCGGGTACGCCATGTACGCTATGACGGGCGATGACAAACTTCCCACGCAGCACCCCACTTTGGGCGATACGGAACTGGAACCGATCGGCTATGACTGGAGTGTGCCGGTGCTGGGCAATGTGCTGAACCGCACGTTTGAACAGCCCAGCACCCTGACGGTGCAAAAGCTGGGCGAAATGACGGAAGCTGCCCCGGAGCTGGTTTTGCCGGACTGGGCGCAGCGCACGACCCTTACGCTGAAAGATTCGGCCGGCAGCGTTGTGGTGCAGGGGGATGCCGCTGCCTTTGCGATGTATGCCTACCCCCAAAATGGCAGCTATGAGCTGACCCTGACCGCTTACCGCAACACAGCGGACCCCGGCGATGCCACCGGCTGGTACCGATACTGTGCATCTTATACCATGAACATCCAGCCCAAGGCGGTGCTCAGCAGTGAGCGCGTCAGCCAGGGCGGCGTGGCGGCACTGGTCATTACCGGCATTCTGGATGGCAGCGAGCCGACCGTGGAAACCGACCTGGGGGATGTATGGTTCCGCCCGGTGACCGGTGGGTATATGGGCTATATCCCGGTAACCTATAATGCCGAGGGCGGCCCCCATACCCTGACCGTGACCTGCGGCAGCCTGACCCAGGAGCTGACCCTGAACGTGATGCAGAGCGAGGCCAAAACTGTGGATGTGGCCGCAGAGGCAGACATACCGGGCGCAGCAACGGAATATAAAAATGCGATCTGGCCCCTTTACACACAGGGCAGCAGCGAAAAGCTGTGGCAGGGCAATTTTGCCTCGCCGGTGCCCAGTGCGATTCTGGCGGATTACGGCGCGCGGCTGCGCACCGATGGGACCATTACCGGCCGGGCAACTGGCATCAATTATAACGCCGCAGCGGGTACCGCCGTTACGGCACCGCAGGCGGGTACTGTGGTGTACGCCGGAACGCTGGCGCTGACCGGCGGCACCGTGGTGATTGACCATGGCTGCGGGGTTAAGAGCTATCTGTTTGGGCTGGATGCCGTAAAGGTGCAGCGTGGGCAGAGCCTTGCCCGCGGCGAAGAACTGGGCACCACCAGTGAGGAGCATACCCTGATCTGGGAGCTGCGCATTGGCAGCAAGTCCGTTGACCCTGCTGCCGCCCTGACGGGCAGCAGCGGCCTTTTGCACCGCGAAACAATGTAACAAAATAGAGTTAGAGCAACGATAAATCGCAAATGTTGGTGGAGAAAGCGATGGACGAAGAGAAGGTAACACAGACTGCGATGGAGCCGGCGCAGCAGCCAAAGCCCAAAGCCAGGGGCGGGCAGCGCACGCAGGGCAAAACCGCTCCAGGCACGGGGCGAGGCAGGATGGCCAAACCCCATGCCAGCAATAGCAATACTGCGCACCGCAAAACGGGCACGCAAAAACAAAAAAGCGAACCCCAAAATACAAAATCCCCGCAAGAACCAAAAACGCGGGCGGAACAAACCGAGCAGACCGAAGCTGCCGCCCCGGAACAGGTGGCAGCCAAGCCCAAAGCGCCGCGCAGCGGGCAGGCAGGCGGCAAACGCCGCCGCAAAAAGGCTGCCCCCAAGCCGAAAGCAAAACCGCAGCAATATGTTGAGCCCCGGCCGGAACCCCCGGAAAAACCGCAAATGCCGGAACCTGCCGCTGTGGCCGAACCGGCTGAAGCAGCCGCCGCGCCGGAAATGCCGGAAAAGGCGGTGCAGGAACCCAAAGCCGCGCAGCTGCCCCAGGCCACGGAGCCGCCGGAGCCGGAGGATGACGAACCGGAACTGACCCCGGAACAGCGCACTGCAGCAGAGCGGCGCAAGGCGGAGATCACCCGAACGGTCCAGGTTTCGATTGAACAGATCGAGGATGCCGAAGCAGAACAGGCGGAGAAAGAGGCAGATACGCCGGAATCGACTGGCAGCAAAGTGGGCCGCGCCGTACGGCTGCTGATCGGCTGGCTGCTGCTGGTGGTGCTGCTGGCGGGTATGATCGCCGCAGGCGGCATATACTGGCTGTACAAAAAAGCCACGCCAGATATGATTCCTGCCGTTACGGTAACAGTGGCGGGCCAGCAGCTGGACCCCGTGGCGTACCATTGGCAGGTGCCGGTGGCAGGCAACCACCTTAAGCGTACCTATGCCGAGACACTTTCCAGCACTCCCACAGCGCTGGAATCTGATTTTGGCGGCGGCACCATGACGCTGCGGGTGACCCCGGCGGACTGCAGCGCCGAAGTGACCGTTAAGGACGAGAACAAGCAGGAAGTGTTCAGCGGCAGCGCCCAGGAATTTGCCGCCTACCGCTTTACCACGCCCGGCAGCTACACCGCCAAGCTGGTGGTCAGCAGCGGCGAGGGTTACCAGAGCGAACCGACAGTTTCGGGCCACCAGACCTATGAGTTCACATTTGATGTAACGATTAAGGCTACCGTGCGGCTGAATACCCAGGCTGTTACGCCGGGTGGCGTTGTGGCCGTAAAGGTAACGGGCCAGCAGACGGATACCAAGCCAAGCCTGACGGCAGAACTGCCGGATACCGGCTTCCGTGCCAGCGCGACCGGCGATGGCTGGGTGGCTTACCTGGCGGTCCCGCTGGAAACCGAGCCTGGCAGCTATACCATCAAGGTCACCGTGGACGGCGAGGTGCAGGAGCTTACCCTGAACGTGAGCAAGAGCGCCGCATCTTTTCGGGATTATACTTCCAAGTCCAGGCTGGTCACACCGTATGTCGGCGCGGATGATACCCCGCAGGAGGTGCTGGACCTGCTGGATACGGCATCGGATACCATCTACTGGGCGGACACTGGGTTTGCTTCGCCGTTCAGCGATAAGGTGGAGGTCACCCTGCCGTATGGCCTGACCGAATATGTCAACCGTACCCAGACCGAGCGCAAGAACAACACCGGTACCGGCCGCACCAGCATCAATGTGGTGCTTTCCGGCAGGTGCGACCTGATTGCCCCGGCGGGCGGCAAGGTACTGCTGGCGGAAAAATTGCCCAATGTGGGCAATACGCTGGTGATCGAGCACGGCGCGGGCGTAAAGACTATTTACTATGGCCTGCGCAGGCTGACGGTAGAAAAAGGTGCAATCGTGGCCCAGGGCGATGCCCTTGGCACCACCGACAAAGCTACCGTGGTGGAAGTGCGCGTGGGCAAGACCCCCGTGGAGCCGCTGCGTATCCTGCGCGGTCAGTGCGATGCCCTGCGCAGCTATTAAAGTGGAGCATAACCGATAAATAGAAAAATTCCCCTGTCTGTATTCTTTGTGATGCAGGCGGGGGAACTTTTTTGCGGCAGGCGTTTTTGATGTTCTGACGGAACCATGCCGCCCACCCCGGCATAACATGGAACAAACGGCCAGATACAACACCGGGGGGAAGCATTATGGCGGCAGCATGTAATTTGACTTTTTGTGTGGTTGGGAGGGATGCCCGCCAACTGGCGGCGGCGCGGGCGCTGCAGAACAGCGGCTATACCGTGCTGGGGGCAGAGGGGGCCGGGCAGGCGGATTACATCCTGCTGCCTATGCCGATGGATGCCGAGGCGGCGGACCTTGCCCGCATCCTGCGCGCCGCCCGCCCCGGTGCGCTGGCCCTTGGCGGGCGCATCAGCGAACCGGTGCGCAAAGCGGCGCAGGCCGCCGGGGTGGAGTTGGTGGATTACTTTTTGCGGCCGGAGCTGGCCTGCCTGAACGCAGTACCCACTGCGGAAGGGTGCCTGGCCCTGCTGATGCAGCTGCGCCAGCGCACGATATGGGAAAGTGAGTTCCTAGTGTTGGGGTATGGGCGCATTGGGCGGGCGGTGGCCCGGCGGCTGCAGGCATTGGGCGGGCAGGTGACCATTGCCGCCCGCGCGCCGGAACAGCGGGCCGCAGCGCGCTGCGCGGGGCTGCATGCCGCACCACTGACCGCGTTGGAACAGCTTCTGCCGCACTTTGATGCGGTCATCAACACCATACCGGCCCGGGTGCTGGGGGCGGCCCAGCTGCGCTGCCTGCCCAGGGGGGCGCTGATCCTGGACCTTGCCAGCCGCCCCGGCGGAACGGATTTTGCTGCCGCGCGGGAACTGGGCCTGCGTGCGGAACATGCCTTGAGCCTGCCCGCCCGCTGTGCGCCCGAAACCGCCGGTGCGCTGGTGGCGCATACCGTGGAAGTGATTTTACAGGAGCGTGCCGCCACGGCCCGCAGCGAAAGGGGAGTGAGCTGATGAATTCCAGCCTGGAACCGCCGCGCACGGTGGTGTTTGCCCTGTGCGGCAGCTTTTGCACATTTGAAACGGTTCTGCCGCAAATCATCCGCCTGCGCGCCTGCGGGTGGGAAGTACTGCCGATGCTGAGCTATGCGGCGTCGGCGCTGGATACCCGCTTTGGCCGCGCGGCAGATTGGAAGCAGCGCCTGGAGGAAGCCACCGGCCACCGCCCGCTGGAGGATCTGCGGGAAGCGGAACCTCTTGGCCCCAAGCATATGGCACAGGCACTTGTCATTGCTCCCTGTACCGGCACAACGATGGCGCTGCTGGCGGCGGGCATCAGCGCAACGCCGGTCACGCTGGCGGCCAAAAGTATGCTGCGCGGCGGCAGGCCGGTGGTGATCGGGGTATCCACCAACGATGGGCTTTCCGGCAGCGTGGGAGCGCTGGCGGCGCTGCTGCAGCGCAAAAATTATTATTTCATTCCCTTTGGCCAGGACGACAGCTACAAAAAGCCCTGCAGCCTGAAAGCGGATTTTACCCAGCTGCCGGATACGCTGGAAGCCGCTCTGCGCGGGGTGCAGCTGCAGCCGATTTTGCTGTAAAACCCGTGGAACAGAGCTGTTTTGTGCGGGTGCGGCATATGATAGAAAAGGGCGCTTTGGTGTGGGAACAAAGAGGGGCGGTGCGGCAATGGAATATATCGAAGTAACAGGCGGGAACCCGCTGCGGGGGAGCATCCGCCCGGCAGCGGCCAAAAACAGCGTGCTGCCCCTTTTGGCGGCAACGCTGCTGTGTGCGCAGCCCTGCACCCTGCGCCGGGTGCCCCTGCTGCGGGATGTGCAGACCAGTTTGGATCTGCTGCGGGCTGTGGGCAGTGGGGCGGCCTGGGCCGGGCAGGACCTTGTCACCCAGCCAGCCCGGCAGATCAGCGGGCGGGTGCCCACGGCGTTGGCGGGGGCTATGCGGGGGTCGGTGTTTTACCTGGCACCGCTGTTGACCCGCGCGGGCTGGGCAGAGCTGCCGCTGCCCGGCGGGTGCAGACTGGGGCCGCGGCCCATTGATATCCACCTGGCCGGGCTGACGGCCATGGGGGCACAGGTGTGCGCGGCGGCAGAGTGCGTGGTGCTGCGCCGCCACGGCGTTTTGCGTGGTACGGATTTTGCTCTGCGCCTGCCCAGCGTGGGAGCAACCCTGACCCTGATGCTGGCGGCTTGCTGTGCGGCGGGCGTTACCACCCTGCGCGGTGCGGCGTGCGAGCCGGAAATTGCGGATACCGCCGCTTTTTTGAACGCCTGCGGGGCAAAGATCACGGGGGCAGGTACGCCGGTGGTCTGCATCCGAGGTACCGGCGGCGAGCTGTTGGACGGCTGTGTGCATACCGTGCTGCCGGACCGCATTGCCGCAGCGACTTATGCGGCAGCCGCCGCCATTGCAGGCGGGCGGGTGACGGTAACGCAGTGCAGTCCGGTGTGGCTGGCGGCGTTTCTGGACTTTTTGCAGGGCAGCGGCTGCGAGGTTGCCCGCGGGGAAAATGAGTTTAGCATCACGCGGGATCAGGATACAAAGCTGCGCGGCGGTCAGGAACTTGTAGCGGCTGCTTACCCTGGCCTTGCCACAGATACTGCCCCGCTGGCTGCAGCGGTGCTGCTGGGGGCGGAGGGAGCATCCCGCATTTATGACGGCCTGTTCCAAAACCGCTTTGCCTGTGCGCAGGGCTTTGCCGCCCTGGGGGCTGATGCCCGCAGCGAGGGACGGTTGCTGTACCTTGGCGGCAGCGCAAAACTGCATGGTGCCACTGTGACTGCACCAGACCTGCGGGGCGGGGCAGCACTGGTGCTGGCGGGCCTTGGTGTGGGGGACGGGAGCTGCGTGCGGGTGCTGGATGCCGGACATATCCGGCGCGGCTATGCCGATCTGGCGGGGGATCTGCGCCGCCTGGGGGCCGACTGCCGGGCAGGCCGCACCGGGACAGAAGCTGGCAGACAGACGAAAAAACTGTAAAAATATTGTCATAATTCACCAAAGCTCCGCAAAACCTGCGGGGCTTTTTGTGATACCCACAAATGTGAACATCTATTTTTTGGCTTTTTAGCGTGTGGGTATTGAAATTATTCGCAAAATTTGTTATCCTTATAAACAGTTATATGCGATATCTTAGGAAGAGCTGGCTGCACCGCAACGCGCGTAAGCAAAGTTTGGGGTGTAGGGCGGCGCTTCCTTTATGGGGGTCAGTGTGTCCGCTGGCGGAAATCCGGCCCTGTTGCATTTGCAATTTTATATTCTTTAGGGGGATACACTTATGGCGTTCGTTCTCGATGAAGAGATGCAGAATGTAACCAACATTAAGGTTATCGGTGTTGGCGGCGGCGGCGGCAATGCTGTGAACCGCATGGTTGAAGCTGGCCTGAATGGCGTTGAATTTGTAGCAATGAATACCGACCAGCAGGCACTGGTCAACTCCAAGGCTACCCAGAAGGTTCAGCTTGGCGCAAAGCTGACCAAGGGCCGCGGCGCTGGTGCTGACCCGGAGGTCGGCCAGCGTGCAGCGGAGGAAAGCAAGGATGAGATCGCCAATGCACTGAAAGGTGCCCAGATGGTGTTCATCACCGCTGGCATGGGCGGCGGCACCGGCACCGGCGCTGCACCGGTCGTGGCCGAAACGGCCCATGACCTGGGCATCCTGACCGTCGGTATTGTCACCAAGCCCTTTGCCTTTGAGGGCAAGCGCAAGATGAGCATGGCCGAACAGGGTATTGCCAACCTGATGATGCATGTAGACAGCCTGATCGTGATCCCGAACGAGCGGCTGAAGCTCATCAGCCAGGAAAAGATCACCCTGATGAACGCTTTTGAAGCAGCCGATAACGTGCTGCGCCAGGGCGTTGAGAGCATCTCCAGCCTGATCAATGTTCCCGCTTTCATCAACCTCGACTTTGCTGACGTCCGTTCCATCATGAAGGATGCCGGCTTTGCCCACATGGGCGTTGGCGTTGCCAAGGGTGCAGGCAAGGCAGAAAACGCTGCCAAGGCTGCAATCTCCAGCCCGCTGCTGGAAACCAGCATTGCCGGTGCACGCGGCGTTATCATCAACATTACCTCCAGCCCGGATATCGGCTTGGACGATGTTGAGACTGCTGCTTCCATGATCACCCAGAGCGCACATCCCGATGCGAACATCATTTGGGGTACTGCGTTTGACGAGCGCCTGCAGGATGAGATGAGCATTACCGTTGTGGCTACCGGCTTTGAAAGCACGCCTGGCGTGGACGAGCCCATCCAGGCTGTTGTGAACGCCCAGCGCGCTGCCGCAACCGCTGCACCTGCTGCTGCCCCGGCTGCACCGCGCCCGGCCGCTGCACCTGCTCCGGCTCCCGCCCCGGCTCCGGCCCCGGCCGCTGATCCGGTCATCCCCAACCCGGTATTCAGCAATGTGTTCAACCCCAATGTTGACACCCCGGTTTCCACCGCCCCCGCTGCCAAGGAAGATGACAGCAACGAAGATGACGGTGATTACTTCAACGATCTGCTCAGCATCCTGAACAAGCGTTCCTGATCGCTGCGCGTTCTCTATCCTTTGCGGCTGCGGGCAGGCATGCTCGCATAAAAAACAAAACGGCCCGCTGACCAGTTTAGGAGGAAAGCTATGCCCAGCAGCCAAACCTTATCAGCCCTGCAGGAAAAAGGGTTCCGAACCACGTTCCGGGGCTTTGATAAAAATGATGTGCTGGCTTACCTCAATGCACTGGACAACGAAAACCGGCAGCACAGCGCAGAGCAGGAAGAGCAGATTGCCCAGCTGCAGGCCCAGCTGGATAAAATGCGCTCTGAACAGTCCGCTGCACGTGCCTGTGTGGAAAAGCTGCAAAGCGATCTTTCAGCCGCTAACCAGCGCGCCGAAGCTGCGGAAAAATCGGCTGCCGAGGTGGTCGCCCGTGCCAAATCGGTAGAAGAGCGCGCCACGGCAAACCTGAGCCGCAATAAAGAAAATCAGCAGGCTGTGGTGGAATGGCAGTTCCGTTGCCGCGATCTGCAAAAACAGATCGATGAGTACGAAAAGCAGATTGCTGAATACGAGGCGATGATCCCCAAAGGCGGTATGCCTGCCCCCAAGCAGGAACCGGCCCCCGCACCTCAGCCTGCCCCGCAGGAAAAGCCGGAGCCGGCCCCGGAACCGAAGGCACCCCAGGCTGATGTGACCGAGGAAGCCCGCATTGAGGCCCGTCAGATTTTGATGGAAGCCCGCCTGAAAGCCGATGCGGCCGAAGAACGCCTGAAACAGCAGGCTGAAGAGCAGCAGGGCCGCATGACAGAGCATGCCCGCGATTTGGCCGCAAGCCTTGCCATGCTGCGTGAGCGTGTGACCCGCGTGGATGAACGCCTGAGCGCCGCCACTGCGGACCTGGATGATGCCACCACGGCAATTTATCAGGCACTGGATGCAACCGGTGCAGATTTTGAAGCCTTTGGTGCGGAGCTGCGCCACTTTGGAGAGAACACCGCAAAGGAAAATTGCCCCGCTGCCCAGGCAAAGGTGCGCCATAATAAGTCTGCTCAGCCAGCTGCCAAACGGGTGCGCCCTGTGCGCAGCCAGCCGCAGGTGCAGGCCAATAATGCAAACACCCACCGCCTGCGCCGCGCAGGTGATACCCGCCGCAGTGTGAGCCAGGACCTGAATGCCGAGCTGGAACGTTTGAATCAGCCGGCGGCCGCAAGAAAGTAAATACATAACCCGGCAGCCCGCGGAGCCTTGGTTTCGCGGGCTGCTTTTGTATTTGACCTGCAAAGTGTGGAAGTGCCGGATGCCCGCAGTGTTGTGTGACTGCGTGGAATGTAACGGTTCCCCCCTGTGAAATAAGCCGCATAAGGGTTGTACAAGAGCAGGACAACACAAACAAAATAAATACTTTGTATAAAACGATTTTATATAAACAAATTGTATAAACAAATAAAGGGCGAAAGGAGGCCCCCGATGGGAAAAATTCAGTTCCCGAACCTTCGCGCACTCCCGGCTGGTCCACGCTGGCTGGCGTATGGTGTGCTGCTGCTGTGTGCCATTCTGGTGGGCGGTGTGATCACAGCCTATGGCGGCATGCTGCTGGTGGTGCTGATGTGGGCTGTCTGCATGGGCGGGCTGTGCCTGCTGCTGTACTTTACCTGGCAGACGGTGTTCCCCGGTCAGAGGGTAGCACAGGATAAAACGTTCCTGCGCAGTTGGCTGGCTGGCTCCGCTGTGGGCGTTGCGGTCATCGCTGCACTGGTGTGCTACCGCCAAACGGTGTACAGTGATGACGCGATCAACTATTTTGCCAAGCAGACACTGCTGTTCGGCAGCTTTGGTCAAAGCGGATTTTACGGCATTCATGTGCTGCTGGAAAGCCTGTTGACGGCGGACTATAAGATGTTCATGAATCTCTTTATCAGTGTGCCGTATCTCTTTACCGGGCGCAGCATCAATGCGTTTATGGTGTGCTATGCCATCACCTGCTTTGTGCCCATGTGGTTTGCGCTGCTGATGGGCGCAAAATACCTGGCCCAGCAGTTGCCCGCTTGCCATACGGCGCTGTATTACCCGCTGTGTATGGCGGTTATGGTGCTGTGGCCCATGTTTTTGTGGCCTGCCACCCACGGCATGCCGGATGCCTTTGGCCTGACTTTTGCTGCAGTGATCGCCCTGCTGTGCGCGGATTACCGGTTTGAAACGCTGCCCTGGCCGCGGCTGTTGGCGATTTTTGCTGCAACGTTTGCCCTGATCCTGACCCGGCGCTGGTACATGTTCTGGATCTTGGCGTTTTATGCTGTGTATGTGCTGGCGGTGCTGGTGGGGGCGGTGCGCCGCAAAACGCTGGGGAGTACCCTCAAACATATGCTGCTGTTCGGCGTGCCCAGCGCTGTGATCATCGTGGGGGCGCTGCTGCCCACCTTCAAAACCATCCTGACAACCGACTACGCCGATATTTACGGCGCTTACTACGGCGGCGGCTTTGGCAACAACTGCCTGGGCCAGCTGCGCACCCAGGGACTGATCTGGCTGGTGCTCTGCGCGGCAGGCTTGGTGTGGCTGCTGTATTGCCGCAGCACCCGTGCACAGGCTATTGTAGCCGCTGCGGTCAGCCTGGGGGCGATGGTGCTGTTTACCCGTACCCAGTCCCTGGGCGACCACCAGAGCCTGATCCTTGCGCCTTTTTACCTGTTGATGCTGTTTGGCCTGTGCGCCAAACTGACCCAGCAAAAGGCAAAGCCATGGCTGCGCAATGCTGCGGCGGGTGTTCTGGCCGTATTTTTGGTGGTCAACTTCGGCAATGCCCTGCGTCTGCCCGGTAAAAACGTGCAGACCCTGGCCCTGAGCAGCGAAAGCCTGGACCTGACCCGCCGCACCGACCTGGCCCAGATGCGCGCCGTGACAGATTTTGTGCTGGAGCATTGCACCGGGGACCAGACCGTTTACATCAATATGGATTCCAATGGTTACAGCGGCACTACCTTTGCCTACAGTGACCCGGCCCACCCCCAGCTGCAAACGATGATCCTGTGGGAGAGCAGTGTGCCCTCCACCCATGGCTTCCCCACGGGAATCTGGACGTCAGAATATGTGATGGTGACCGATCGTGTGGATGAGGGCGGCATTGTCGGCCCCATCAACGCAGCGCTGCGCACCCAAAGCCCTGCTGCCGTCCATTATGAATATGTGACCGAGTTCCCGCTGGACGGCATTACCCTGTATTGCTACCGCCGCACAGCCCGGCCGGATGCAGAGGAAGCCGATTACTTCAAGCAGGTGTTTGCCGAATACGACGCCCGCTGGCCGGAAATCTTCAGCCAGAGAATTGACGAATATATGCAAAGCGTGCAGTAAGCAATAAGGGCAATACCGCATAATTCTAAGTGCCGATACGGCGAGCGAGGTGCGGCAG
>OJAL01001699.1_pt1 | contig 11716 bp, 5 predicted proteins | sample 1589301 | NCBI WGS metagenome assembly OJAL01 (sample SAMN03283261) | human gut metagenome | biome: human-associated habitat; material: feces | host: Homo sapiens | place: USA | collected 2013
CAAGCAGCCGGGAATGGGAGGTTGCAGGTCTCCTTGTCGCATCAGGGACCATCAGTTTTCTCATTGATACGCTGTTTCTTATCTTCTATCTGAGTATGGTGCGCCGCCTGAAAGCGGAAGTGATGTGGGAGAACAGTCTTGTGTGCTGGCTTGGACGCGGGATTGAGAAGACGTTCCGGGAAAGGTCTGTCACAGTTAAGATTTTGATGATCTTTGCGATCCATATGATCGTCTGCTTTTTCCTGGCAGCGGGAGCATTTTACTACAGAAATGTGCCGACGCTGATCGCCCTGCTCTTATTCAGCGCCATGGAGGCATACATTCTGCTTCGGAAAGCGGTGGAGCACTATCAGATCCTGCAGGGAGTTGAGGAGATTGCGGACGGTGATCTCTCTGCCAAGATTGACGTCGAAGAACTTCACGGTGAGGACCGGAAGCTGGCGGAGACGATCAACAATATCGGCGCCGGACTGTTGCATGCCGTGGACGACAGCACGAAAAACGAGCGCATGAAAGCGGATCTGATTACCAACGTCTCCCATGACATCAAGACACCGCTGACATCGATTATCAATTATGTCAACCTTATACAGCGCGAGGATGTGGACAACGAGCGCGTAAAAAACTACGTGAAGATCCTGGACGAAAAGTCCCAGCGCTTAAAGCAGCTCACAGAAGATCTGGTGGAGGCATCCAAGGTCAGTTCCGGGAATGTGAAGCTTGAGATGCACAAGATCGACATTGTGGAACTGGTGTGCCAGACTGGCGGCGAATTCAATGAAAAGTTCGAGGACAAAGAACTTACGATAGTGACAAAGCTTCCGCGCCAGGCGGTCTACATCTGGTCAGACGGACGGCACCTCTACCGCGTGATCGAGAATCTCTATAATAATGTCGCCAAGTATGCACTTCAAAAGACGCGTGTCTATGTGGAAGTGCAGGCGGACGAAGAACGTGCCGTCTTTTCTATTAAGAATGTTTCGGCGCGGTCACTGGCAAGAGAGAACAGCGAAGTGGAAGATCTGACGGAACGGTTTATCCGGGGGGATTCCTCCAGAACGACGGAGGGAAGCGGTCTGGGACTTTCCATCGCGAAGAATCTCACGCTTCTTATGGGAGGAATGTTTGATATTTCTGTGGATGGAGACCTGTTTAAGGCGACCATCGCTCTTCCGCTCTATGTGGAGGGACAGGAAGAAAGGGGGCAGTGATATGGTAAAAGCAGTGATCTTTGATATGGACGGGGTGCTCATTGACACGGAAAAATGGCTGAACAAATACTGGCGCCAGGCGGCAGCGGAGGCGGGGTATGATATGACGGTGGAGGATGGTCTTGCGATCCGGAGTCTCGCGGCAAAGTATGCGGCGCCGTTTCTACAGGAGCGGTTTGGAGCGGATTTCCCGTACTGGACGATCCGCGAGCGGCGCAAGGAACTGATGAAGGCGCACATCGCGGCGAACGGGATCGATAAAAAGCCGGGTGTGGATGAACTTCTGGACTATTTGCGGGCGCACCGGATTAAGACGGCGGTGGCAACTGCGACGGATCCGGCGCGCACAAAGGATTATCTCACCAGAATCGGCATCTACGACAAGTTTGACCGTATAGTGTGCGCAACGATGGTGGAGAACGGCAAGCCCAAGCCGGATATTTATCTCTATGCCTGTGAGCAGATCGGGGAAGCGCCTGCGGACTGTATTGCGGTCGAAGATTCCCCCAACGGCGTGCGCTCCGCAACGGATGCGGGAATCCGGACGGTCATGGTGCCGGATCTGGCGGAACCGGATGCGGACACGGCAAAACGCATCGCGGCAAAAGCGGGTACACTCTTTGATATCATACTGATGTTTGAAGACGGCGATTTGTCATGATAAAGCGCGAAAGTGCTTGATTTTTACCTGCAAGACCGATATAATTTTTGAAAGGCTATGATAAGGGCAAGGAGGAAATCATGAAGTTATATGACAGCGGAGTATATCTGGTAAACGGAACGGAACTGGTTGTGGATGACGCGCAGGCAGCTGCCGCAATAAAGAGCAGGACGGGCAGAGAGGTGACAAAAGCCGAGGCGGCGCAGGGAACGATCGCATACGGCATTTTAAAGGATCACAATGTATCCGGCAATATGGACAAGCTGCAGATCAAGTTTGATAAGCTGACTTCCCACGACATTACGTTCGTAGGAATCATACAGACAGCACGTGCATCGGGACTGGAGAAGTTCCCAATTCCGTATGTACTGACGAACTGCCACAACAGCCTCTGCGCAGTGGGCGGCACCATCAACGAGGATGACCACATGTTTGGGCTGACCTGTGCAAAGCGCTATGGCGGAATCTATGTGCCGCCTCATCAGGCAGTCATTCACCAGTTTGCCAGAGAGATGCTGGCGGCAGGCGGCAAGATGATCCTTGGATCGGATTCCCACACGAGATACGGAGCGCTCGGTACCATGGCAGTCGGCGAGGGCGGTCCGGAGCTGGTAAAGCAGCTTCTCTCCAAGACATACGATATCGATATGCCGGGCGTAGTAGGCGTTTACCTGACGGGTACACCGCGCAAGGGCGTCGGACCGCAGGATATTGCACTGGCGATCATCGGCGAAGTGTTTGAACGCGGTTATGTGAAAAATAAGGTCATGGAGTTTGTCGGACCGGGCGTTTCCAACATGAGTGTGGACTATCGTATCGGTGTGGACGTCATGACAACCGAGACAACCTGCCTTTCCTCTATCTGGAGAACGGATGACGCGGTGAAGGAGTTCTATGAGATTCACGGCAGAGAGGGAGATTACAAGGAACTGAATCCGGCAGCAGTCGCTTACTATGACGGAATGATCGAGATCAATCTGGATGAGATCAAACCGATGATTGCGATGCCGTTCCACCCGAGCAACACCTACACGATCGAGGAGCTGAACGCAAACCTGATGGATATTCTGGATGACTGCGAGAAGCGGGCAGAGGTAAGCTTTGACGGTGCGGTCAAGCTCGACTTAAAGAGCAAGGTCAGAAACGGCAGACTGTATGTGGATCAGGGTATTATTGCAGGCTGCGCGGGCGGCGGTTTTGAGAATATCTGTGATGCGGCGGACATCTTAAAGGGTGCGTCGATCGGACCGGATGAGTTTACGCTCAGCGTTTATCCGGCAAGTACGCCGATTTATATGGAACTGGTGAAGAACGGAGCCGTTGCCACGTTGATGGAGACGGGTGCGATTGTGAAGACGGCATTCTGCGGACCGTGTTTTGGCGCAGGAGACACGCCGGCGAACAATGCATTTTCCATCCGCCACTCCACGAGAAACTTCCCGAACCGCGAGGGCTCCAAGGTGCAGAAGGGACAGGTCGCTTCCGTGGCACTTATGGACGCGCGTTCCATTGCTGCGACGGCGGCAAACAAGGGATATTTGACGGCGGCTACGGACGTGGATGTAGATTTTTCCAAGCCGAAGTATCATTTTGACAGTGCGATCTATGCAAACCGTGTCTTCGACAGCAGGGGCGTGGCAGATCCATCCGTGGAGATCCAGTTCGGACCGAACATCAAGGACTGGCCGGCGATGAGTGCGCTTCCGGAGAATATGGTATTAAAAGTAGTATCGGAGATTCATGATCCGGTAACGACGACAGATGAGCTGATTCCTTCCGGCGAGACCTCTTCTTTCCGCTCGAACCCGCTCGGACTGGCAGAGTTTGCACTCTCCAGAAAAGACCCGCAGTATGTGGGACGTGCAAAGGAGATCCAGAAGGCACAGAAAGCAGTCGAGGGGGGCACATGTCCGATTGAGGCAGTTGAGGAACTGCGCCCGGTGATGGATGCGATCCGTGCGGCATTTCCGGAGAAAACGTTTGGCGAAGAGATGAAGCCGGGAACACTTGGCTTCGGAAGTACGATTTTCGCGGTGAAGCCGGGTGACGGTTCTGCGCGTGAGCAGGCAGCGTCCTGCCAGAAGGTGCTTGGCGGCTGGGCAAACATCGCCAATGAGTACGCGACAAAGCGTTACCGCTCGAACCTTATCAACTGGGGTATGCTTCCGTTTGTCATTCCGGAGGGAGCGCTTCCGTTCCAGAATCTGGATTATCTGTTTTTGCCGGACATCCGCAAGGCAGTGGAAGAAAAGCAGAGCGAGATTACCGCATACGTGGTGAAGGGTTCTGAGTTAAAGGAATTTAGACTGGGACTGGGTGCGATGACGGACGACGAGAGAGAGATTATCTTAAAAGGTTGTCTGATCAATTATTATCGCGGATAAGCCCGTTTGGTGGCAATAGGATCAGAGAGAACAGGCAGTGTCAGGGATTGCACTGCCTGTGTTTTTACAACAGAGTTTGTTACAACTAACAAAAAAGTATATTCTGTTGTAAATACAACAGACAAATTCCTGGTGCTATGGTAGGATTTGGAAGAAATAGAAAACACGGGGTTGTGTAACAATAGAACATAGAGGAAAACGACCGCGTGTGTGAAATAGAAAGGAGAAATGAATGATGATGAATCCAAGAAAAGTTGCAGTAATCGGATGTGGTTTTGTGGGGGCGTCCATCGCGTTTGCCCTCATGCAGAAAGGACTGTTTTCAGAGATGGTGCTCATAGATGCCAATCACGCAAAAGCGGAGGGGGAGGCGATGGATTTAAGCCACGGTCTTCCCTACACGGCGTCGATGGACATCTATGCCGGGGACTATAAGGATGTGGCAGACTGCGGTCTGATCATTATTACCGCGGGAGCGAATCAGAAACCGGGAGAGACGCGTCTGGACCTGATCGAGAAGAATGTCGGTATATTAAAATCGATCGTTCCGCAGATCACGGCGACGGCTTTTGAGGGAATTTTAATGATAGTTGCCAATCCAGTGGATGTGCTGACCTATGCGGCACAGCAGATATCCGGTTATCCGGTGGAGAGAGTCTTTGGCTCCGGTACGGTTTTGGATACGGCGAGACTCAAATATCAGGTTGGCAGACATCTGGATGTGGACAGCCGCAGCGTTCATGCTGTTATCATCGGTGAGCATGGCGACAGCGAACTTCCGGTATGGAGCGGGGCGAATGTGTCCGGAATCGATCTGAATCATTTCTGCGAACTGCGGGGACATTTCAACCACGAGGCATCCATGGAGCGCCTGTATGAGGAGGTGCGCGACAGCGCCTATGAGATCATAGAGCGCAAGGGTGCGACCTACTACGGCATTGCCATGGCGGTTGCGAGAATTGCAGAGAGCATTGTGAAGGATGAGCATGCCGTGCTTCCGGTGTCGGTGGAACTGCAGGGAGAGTACGGTCTGTCCGGTCTGGCACTCAGCATCCCGTCGGTGGTCGGCAAGAACGGAATCGAGAAGGTGCTTGAGATTCCGCTCAATGAGAAGGAGAAAAATGCACTTCTTGCGTCGGCAGACCAGCTGAAGGCAGTCATTGAAAAATTAACATTAAATTAGCGGCAAATAAAGAATAGCGATTGGAAAACCTCCCTGCATGGGGTATAATGTACGCATAGGCAAAAGTGAGCATGCATCGAAACGGATGCAGATGCTTGCAGCGGCAGCCGGATCCGATGCATGTGAACGCGTCAGCGGGTCCGGAAAACCGTAGGTTTTTCGGACCTTTTGCCGTAGGCGTGAAAAGCTGACTGGACGTGCACTGCGAGAGCAGAAGCGGCAGACAACAGAGGAACAGCAAGGAGGTTTACTATGGACAGTGAGAGACGACAGACAGACAATACTTCCGGCGACAGAAATGGCGGATGGAATTTAAAGCAATATGTAGTAATCGCGTTGGTAGTGTTTATTACGTTTTGCTGCTGTATACTGTTTTTCTTTATGATATATCGTTACAACGGGTTTGCGGATTTCTGGAAAAAGCTGACCACAATTCTTCAGCCGATTATTATGGGGCTGGTGCTTGCATATCTGCTCAATCCGGTAATGAAGTTTCTGGAACGTCATCTGATGAAGCTGTTGGAACCGCGGATGAAGAGCAAAACAAAAGCAAAAAAAATGTCGCGCGGCGTTGCGATCGCGGGGGCGTGGGTGTTCTTAGGGGGAATCGTTGTACTGCTTATCGCGGCGATTGTTCCTTCTATCATACAGAGTATACAGGGGATCGCCACGGGGCTTCCGAGCGAGGTCAAGAATATCATGGACTGGTCGGATGAATTCTTCAAGGGAGATTCGGAGATTGTAGGTGTTATAAACGATGTGCTGCAAAAAGCAAGCGATGCCGTACAGAAGTTTCTTGAAAATGATCTGCTGGCGCAGGTTCAGGTTTATCTGACGTCGATCGCAAGCGGTGTGATCTATACGTTAAAGTTTCTGCTGAATCTGGTGGTCGGCATCATTGTGTCCATTTATGTGCTGGCGAGCCAGGAGACGTTTGCAGGACAGGCGAAGAAAATCATTTACGCCATGTTCAAGCCGGTACGTGCGAACGTGATCGTTGAGACGGTGCGCAAGAGCAACGAAATCTTTGGCGGATTTATTTCCGGAAAACTTCTGGATTCAGCGATTATCGGTATTCTTGCCTATGTGGTGCTCACTATTATGAGAATGCCGGATACGATCCTGCTTGCAGTGATCATCGGCGTGACCAACATTATTCCGTTTTTCGGACCGTTTATCGGAGCAATTCCGTCATTCCTTATCGTTGTATTGCAGAATCCGCTGCAGGGAGTGTACTTTCTCATTTTCATCTTTATTCTCCAGCAGATCGACGGCAATATTATCGGACCGAAGATCCTCGGCGATTCTACCGGCCTTAGTTCCTTCTGGGTGGTATTTGCCATTCTGGTATTTGGCGGGCTGTGGGGATTTCCGGGCATGCTGCTCGGCGTGCCGCTCATGGCAGTAATCTACTATGTGGCGCAGAAGCTGGTATCTTATTTTCTGCGAAAGCGGGGTCTGGTGGACGATACGGGAAGCTACATTCATCTGATGCGCATTGACAAGAGGACAAACGAGCTTGTCTATGAGGAAAAAACGGAGAAAGGCACCGAGGAAAAAATCGAAGAATCACCTGAAAAATAATATGCTGCCCTCATATAGGACAATGAAATATAAAAGTCCTATATGGGGGTATTTTCATGTCTGGAAAAAGTAAGATAATTCCAATAAAAAAAGACAGGCAGCACACCACTGCGTGACAGCCTTTTCGGACGAATATTTTTGACATCTATTAGTGCGTATGATAAACTAAAAGGTAATAAAAAGAGTGAAAATCGCACAGTTTGAGGTGGCACAAATTGGATAAATACGAATATAAATTAAAGCTGGATCAGATGAAGTCCTTTACCGCAGAGAATAATTACAAAGCCGCTGCGGAGATTGCGGACACGATCAACTGGCATAAAATAAAAAACGTCAACGCACTGATTAAGGCGGGAGAAATCTACGAGAATGTGGGAAGATATGAGGAGAGCAGGGACATTCTGCTCATGGCGTATGACAGATCTCCGATCGGACGAATGATTATCTACCGGCTTGCGGAGGTTGCCATCAAGATGGGGAACTGCGAGGAAGCGAGAGACTACTATCAGGAATTCGTGGAGATCGCCCCGCACGACAATCTCAAATACGTTCTGCGCTACGAGATCAGTAAGGCGGAGGGCGCCGATCTGCAGACGCTGATCGGAATACTGGAAGAATTAAAAGAGCAGGAATATTCCGAGGAGTGGGCGTTTGAACTGGCATGCCTTTACCATAAGGCGGGGATGAGCGAAAAATGCATCGACGCCTGCGATGAGCTGATTCTCTGGTTCGGAGACGGACCTTATGTGGAGCGGGCGCTGGAGCTTAAGATGCTCTATCAGCCGCTGACCAGACAGCAGGAGGAAAAGTACCGGCAGTTCCGCCTCAAAAAAGAGGGCGTTGTGGAAGTGCGGCCGGAGGACGACCTTGAGTCCGGCGAGATTGTGAGCGAACCGGTGCAGATACCGAAGGTGAAGCTTTCACCGGAGCGTTTTAATACACAGAATCTGCAGGATGAACTTCGCAAGAATATGGTGCAGATCATGGAAGCGACCGACAAGGAAAAGGTCGAGGACAGCATGGATACGATCAAGAAGCTCGTGGAGGAGATTCCGTATCTTCAGATTCCCAAGGAGGAACCGCTGCCGCAGGATACGATCGAGATGCCCCATATCGAGACGGATGCAGAGATTGACAACTCGCTCAAGAGCAATTTTAAAGAGCTTCTTGCAGAGGATTATGACGGACAGATCAGCATGTATGTTCCGGATAAGGGGGCTACAGAGCCGCAGGTGACGGGACAGATGAGTATTGATGAGGTGCTTGCAGACTGGGAGAAGACCAAGCGTGCGGCAGAGACGGCGCTTGAGGAGGCGAAGCAGCGCAAGCTGGAATCCGCGAAGGCGCGTGCACTGCAGGAGGCAGGCGATATCATGGAGCGTCTGGTGGATGTGATTCCGAAGCTTGACTCCGGACTGACACCGAAGGATCTGCTGGATGAAGAGTATCTGGGCGGCCAGCCGATTGCTGACGATAAGGCGGCTGAGATGGTGGCGAACATGAACCAGATCTTACAGCAGGAGATCGACCGCTTATCCTCCGAGAATGCGAGAATGGATGAACAGCTTGCGGCGGCAAGTGCGGCGGAGGCAGCAGGTGTGGCGGAGCCGCAGGAAGCGTTGCAGCCGGAGGAGGCAGATTTCTGGGGGAACGGCATCACAGAGCTGACACAGAGCCCGTATGAGATAGAACCAGGTGCGGAGCAGCTTGCGGCGGAGGCTGCATATGAACCGCAGACAGATGCGGTATACGGAGCAGAGACAGAGCCGGTATACGCACCGGAGGCAGAGGCGGTATATGAGCCGCAGACAGATGCGGTGGTAAGTGAGACGGAACAGGCAGATGCGGCAGGAAGCTATGGCGGAATCGAGGAACCGGAGATTCCGGGCAGCTATACCGAAGAGACAGACCCGGATACGTTTACCCTGGGGGTCGATGTCCAGGCGCTTCTGGCAGAGGAAGCGGTGGCAAAAGACACGGCGCAGCCACAGGCGGCGGAAGAACCGGAGGATACAGACGATGCTGCCGGGATGGAAGAGCCGGATACGGCAGCACTGGGAGCCGACATCCAGGCATTGATGGAAGAGCAGAAGATACAGCCGGAGGACGAGGAACTTCCGAAGGCGGAGAAGTCCGGCGGAAAGCTGGCAGGCGGGGGACACCCGAAGAGCGGAGCTTCAAAAGCGAAAGCGGCAGACGACGTGCTTCCGAAGATCGAGGAGCCGGAGGAGGAAGGACATCAGGCAATTATCCGGCTTTCCAAAGAGCAGCGGGAGATTTTTACATATTTTGTGCCGATTAAGGGAATGGAACAGCAGCTGTGCCAGGCGCTTACGGGAGCAGCGGCAAGACTTTCGTCCGGTAAAACGGCTTCCACCGGGAATATGATTATTCAGGGCGGACAGGGAAGCGGCAAGACGGTGCTCGCGACCAGCATGATTAAGGCGCTCCAGAAGGAAGTGGGCAAGCCGAACGGAAAAATCGGCAAGATCGAAGCTTCCGTGCTGAATCAGAAAGATGTGGCGGCGCTCCTTAAAAAAGTGGCGGGCGGATGTCTGATTATCGAAAAGGCGGGAGCCATCTCAAGAGAGACGGCAGTCAAGCTTGGCACGCTGCTTGACAGTGACAACAGCGGACTGTTTGTGATTATGGAGGACACCAGAAGAGGAATCGAGAAGGCACTCAGCCGGGATGCGGGATTTGCAGCACGGTTTTCGGAGAAAATCAATATCCCGATCTTTACGAGCGACGAACTGGTGGCGTTTGCGAGATCCTATGCCAACGAACTGGGTTACACCATCGATGAGATGGGAGTTCTGGCACTTTACAACAGCATCAGCAATATTCAAAAGCTGGATCAGGCGACAACCCTTACAGAGGTCAAGGATATTGTGGACGAGGCAATCGCCCATGCAGAACGGGGAGGACTTAAGAAGGCGTTCAGTATTATCACTTCCAGAAGATATGACGATGACGATTATGTCATCCTTCATGAAAAAGATTTTGGATTTTAAAATCAAGATAAAGGGGTAGATGGGTATGGCAAATTTTTCAGAGCTGGATCGGTACTTATTTGGGCAGGCGACACACTATGAGATTTACCGGAAGCTGGGGGCGCATCCCACAGATGAATACGGCATCCGGGGAGTCTGCTTTGATCTGTGGGCGCCAAATGCTGCACGTGTATGGGTCATCGGTTCCTTTAACGGATGGGATGAGGGCGCCAATGAAATGAAGCGCCTGGAGCCGGAGACGATGGGGATTTTTGAATTGTTTATTCCGGGTGTCGAGGAGGGTGATCTGTACAAGTACCTCATCGAGACAAAGGACGGAAAGCGCCTGTACAAGGCGGATCCTTATGCGAACTACGCGGAGTTAAGACCCGGAACGGCGTCGGCAGTTACGGATATTGAACATTTTAAGTGGTCAGATGCCGAGTGGATGAAAGAGCGCGCCACACACAAGGAAGATGTATATGAACAGCCGCTTGCCATCTATGAGGTTCACCCGGGATCCTGGATGCGTCATCCGGGCAGACAGGATGACGGATTTTACAGTTATCGGGATCTGGCAAAATCTTTGATTCCGTATGTGACTGAGATGGGGTATTCCCATATCGAGCTTATGGGAATCTGCGAATATCCGTACGATGGTTCCTGGGGCTATCAGGTAACCGGTTATTATGCGCCTACCTCGCGCTATGGAACACCGGAAGACTTCGCTTATTTTGTAAATGAATGCCACAGACACAAGATCGGCGTCATCTTAGACTGGGTTCCGGCACATTTTCCAAAGGATGCGCACGGTCTGGCAGAGTTTGACGGAAGCTGTCTCTATGAGTATGCAGACCCGAGAAAAGGGGAGCATCCGGACTGGGGCACTAAGATTTTTGATTACGGTAAGAACGAGGTCAAGAATTTCCTGATCGGCAGCGCCCTGCTGTGGGTGGAGCATTACCATGTGGACGGTCTGCGTGTAGACGCGGTGGCGTCCATGCTGTATCTCGATTACGGAAAGGAGGCCGGTCAGTGGGTTCCGAACCAGTACGGCGACAATAAGAACCTGGAGGCAATCGAGTTCTTTAAACATATCAATACCCTGGTTCTCGGAAGAAATCCGGGAGCTGTCATGATTGCGGAGGAATCTACCGCATGGCCGAAGGTGACCGGACCGGTGGAGGATGACGGACTGAATTTCAGCTATAAGTGGAACATGGGCTGGATGCATGATTTTTTGGATTACATGAAGCTGGATCCTTACTTTCGACGGGATAATCATCACAAGATGACATTTGCGATGAGCTACAATGAGAGCGAAAAATACATTCTGGTGCTCTCCCACGATGAGGTTGTACATCTGAAATGCTCCATGATTAACAAAATGCCGGGACTTGGCATTGATAAGTTCCGCAATCTCATGGTAGGCTACGCGTTTATGATGGGACATCCGGGGAAGAAGCTTTTATTTATGGGACAGGAATTTGCACAGCTTCGCGAGTGGAGTGAGGAGCGCGAGCTGGACTGGTTCCTTCTCGACAATCCGGATCACAAGCATATCCAGAACTGGGTGAAAAAACTGCTTCATATTTACCGGAAGAATCCGGCGCTTTACGAGCTCGACAGCAGCTGGGGCGGTTTCGAGTGGATCAATGCGAACGATGCGGACAGCAGCATCTACAGTTTCATCCGCAAGA
>OJAL01001706.1_pt1 | contig 11688 bp, 8 predicted proteins | sample 1589301 | NCBI WGS metagenome assembly OJAL01 (sample SAMN03283261) | human gut metagenome | biome: human-associated habitat; material: feces | host: Homo sapiens | place: USA | collected 2013
AGTGCTTCAAGATCGAGGATGGTGCCATCAGCAACATCTTCCTGAACGAAGCCTGCTCTTCCGGCTGCGGCAGCTTTTTGCAGACCTTCGCGCAGGCACTGGGCTACGACGTCAAGGAGTTCGCGGCCCTCGGCCTCTTCGCCGACCGCCCCGTGGACCTGGGCAGCCGCTGCACCGTCTTCATGAACAGCTCGGTCAAGCAGGCCCAGAAGGACGGCGCGTCCATCGAGAATATCTCGGCAGGCCTGTCCATCAGCGTCGTCAAGAACGCACTGTACAAGGTCATCCGTGCGTCCAGCCCCGAAGAGCTGGGCCGGAAGATCGTCGTGCAGGGCGGTACCTTCTACAATGAGGCCGTTCTCCGCGCCTTCGAGAAGGAGATGGGCGTCGAGGTCATCCGCCCCGACATCGCCGGTCTGATGGGCGCTTACGGTGCGGCCCTCTTCGGTCTGCGCCAGTGCCGCAAGAACGGCCAGACCACCTCCGCCATGATGAGCGAGGAAGAGCTGGAGAGCTTCGACCAGAAAGTCGTCAGCGTCAAGTGCGGCGGCTGCGGCAACCACTGCCAGCTCACCGTCAACACCTTCGCCGATGGCCGCAAGTTCATTTCCGGCAACCGCTGCGACAAGCCCGTCACCGGCAAGAGCGAGGACAACAGCCTCAACCTCTACGCCTACAAGCAGCAGCTTCTGGCCAGCTATAAGCCCGTGGCCGGAAAGCGCGGTTCCATCGGCATCCCGCTCTGCCTGAATATGTACGAGCTGCTGCCGTTCTGGCACGCCTTCTGGACCAAGCTGGGCTTTGCCGTCCACACCAGCCCGGTGTCCAGCCGCGGCCTCTATCTGGCCGGTCAGGCTACCATCCCCAGCGACACCGCCTGCTTCCCGGCCAAGCTCAGCCATGGCCACATCAAGGCCCTGACCCAGATGCATCTGGACGCCATCTTCTACCCCTGCCTGACCTACAACATCGACGAGGGTCTGGGCGACAACCACTACAACTGCCCCGTCGTGGCCTACTATCCCGAAGTCCTCGCCGGCAACTGCCCCGAGCTGGAAGGCCAGAAGTTCATCTACGACTACGTCGGCATCCACCGTCCGAAGGATTTCGTCCACAAGATGGCGAAGGACGTGCTGCCCAAGTATTTCGGCGGCATCTCCGAGAAGGAAGTGCAGGAGGCTGCCAACGCCGCCTACGCCGAGTATGAGGCCCACATGGCACAGATCCGGGTCAAGGGCAGCGAGATCATGGATGAGGCCCGCCGTCAGGGCAGGCGGATCATCGTGCTGGCCGGACGCCCCTACCATGTGGACCCGGAGATCAACCACGGCATCGACCACCTCATCACCCGCCACGGCGCGGCGGTGGTCACCGAGGACAGCATCTCCAACCGCGTGGAAAAGTTCCCCACCAGCGTGCTGAACCAGTGGACCTACCACAGCCGCCTGTATGCCGCCGCCAAGTACTGCACCACCCAGAACGATATGGACCTGGTGCAGCTGGTGTCCTTCGGCTGCGGCGTGGATGCCATCACCACCGATGAGACCCGCGAGATCCTGCAGGAGGGCGGCAAGCTCTACACCCAGCTGAAAATTGACGAAATTACAAACCTGGGTGCTGTCAATATCCGCCTGCGCAGCCTGTTCGCCGCGCTGGATGAGCGAGACGAAGATAAGAAGTAACATAGGAGGAACCTATGGAATACAATTACCCCAAATTCACCCCGGAGATGAAGAAGACTCACACCATCCTCATCCCCAACATGGCCATCACCCAGTTCCGCCTGCTGGAATACGCCCTGCGCTATGACGGCTACAAGTGCGAGATCCTTGGCAACTGCGGCAGCGCTGTGGCGCAGCTGGGCCTGAAATATGTCCACAACGACACCTGCTATCCGGCACTGCTGGTCATTGGCCAGTTCCTCGATGCGCTGAACAGCGGCAAGTACGACCTCGAGCACACGGCCCTGCTCATCACCCAGACGGGCGGCGGCTGCCGTGCCTCCAACTACATCCATCTGCTCCGCAAGGCGCTGGTCAAGGCAGGCTATCCGAACATCCCGGTGGCCAGCCTGAACTTCTCGGGCCTCGAGAAGGACAGCGGTTTCCAGATGACTCTGCCTCTGGCCCGCCGGGCCATCGCCAGCGTGTTCTACGGCGATATGCTCTGCGCCCTGCGCAATCAGGTCGCTCCGTATGAGAACGAAAAAGGCGCTGCCGATAAGATGGTAGACCTCTGGGTCGAGCGTCTGGGCCGTGTGCTGCTGGCGGGCAAGGGCTTCACCTCCCGCGAGATGAAGCACACCTTCCCCCTCATCGCAAAGGACTTCAAGTCCATTCCCGTCACCCGTGTGCCGAAGGTCAAAGTCGGCGTCGTGGGCGAGATCTACGTCAAGTACAGCCCGCTGGGCAACAACGACCTGCAGAAGTTCCTCGAGAGCCAGGACTGCGAGGTCAACTTCCCGGGTCTGATGGGCTTCGTGCAGTACTGCATCTTCAACATGGGCGAGGACCATGTCCTCTACGGCGGCAAGCTGGCCATGAAGATGGGGACCGACCAGCTGCTCAACTGGCTGGACAGCGTGGAGCGCTCCATGCTCAAGGCTGAGGCCGACGCCGGTTTCTACGCCCCCGGCCCCTTCAAGGAGCTGGTGGAAAAGCCTGAGGGCATCATCTCGCTGGGTGCCAAGATGGGCGAGGGCTGGCTGCTGACGGCTGAGATGATCGAGCTGGTACAGGGCGGTTACGGCAACATCGTCTGCGCACAGCCTTTTGGCTGCCTGCCGAACCACATCGTGGGCAAGGGCATGGTAAACAAGATCCGCGCGATGTACCCCAGCGCCAACATCACCCCCATTGACTACGACCCCAGCGCCACCAGGGTCAATCAGGAGAACCGCATCAAACTGATGCTGGCCGTAGCAAAGGAGCGTCTGAACGCCCCTGCCGAGGCGAAGCCCCTGACCGCCGAGGAGATCGCGGGCGGTGCGCCCAGCCTGTCCCACGTCTGAGAAACTACAGAAGAAACAAAGAAGCCGCACGGTACAGCTTTTCGCTGTACTGTGCGGCTTTTCTTATGCGCCGGAGCGCTTATTTCTTGTGATACTTGCGGTCTTCCTGCTCATAGGCAGGCTCGCAGGTGAGGTACATCCCCAGACGCTTGATGGTGTCCGTATCCACGCTGGACAGGATGACCGTGGAGTGCATGTCGCAGCCCTTGAGCTTGGAGAGCTGCTGCAGAGCGACAGCAGCCGTCTCATTCTCGGCGGCAGAGCTGGACAGTGCGATCAGGATCTCATCGGTGTGCAGGCGGGGATTCCGGCTGCCGAGGTAGTTGGTCTTGAGGGTCTGGATGGGCTCGATGGCGCGGGCAGAGACCAGGTCGATCTCATGGTCGATGCCGGCCAGCTTCTTGAGGGCATTGAGCAGGGCAGAAGAGGCTGCGCCCAGCAGGGGACCGTTCTTGCCGGTGACGACAGTGCCGTCCGGCAGCTCGATGGCGGCAGCGGGTGCGCCGCCGGTGCGCTCGGCCACGGCGTGAGCCTGCTTTTCCACGGCACGGTCGCCGACAGCCAGACCGGCCTGATTCAGCAGCAGCTCCAGCTTGAAGATCTCACTGTCCACGTTCTTGCCGGTCTTGTGGTCGCAGAGAGCCTTGAAGTAGCGGCGGATGATCTCGTTGCGGGAGGCCTCGCGGCAGGCTTCGTCGTCCACGATGCAGTTGCCGGCCATGTTCACGCCCATGTCCGTGGGGGACTTGTAGGGACTCTTGCCCGCGATGAGCTCGAACATCGCGTTGACCACCGGGAAGATCTCGATGTCGCGGTTGTAGTTGACGGTGGTGACGCCGTAGGCCTCCAGATGGAAGGGGTCGATCATGTTCACGTCGTTCAGATCGGCGGTAGCGGCCTCGTAGGCGAGGTTGACCGGGTGCTTGAGGGGCAGGTTCCAGATGGGGAAGGTCTCGAACTTGGCATAACCGGCCTTGACGCCCCGCTTGTGCTCGTGGTAGAGCTGGGACAGGCAGGTGGCCATCTTGCCGCTGCCGGGGCCGGGGGCCGTGATGACGACGAGGGGACGCTGGGTCTCGATGTAGTCGTTCTTGCCGTAGCCCTCGTCGCTGACGATGCGGGCCACGTCGTTGGGGTAGCCGGGGATCTTATAGTGGCGGAAGGTGCGCACGCCCACGCTGTTCAGCTTGTGCTCAAAGGCTTCGACCTCGGGGGCGGCGGTGTACATGGTCACGCAGACGCTGCCCACGAACAGGCCCATGCCCTGGAAGGCGTCGATGAGGCGGAGAACGTCGAGGTCGTAGGTGATGCCGTAGTCGCCGCGCACCTTGCTGCTGATGATGTCCTGCGCGCTGATGACGATGACGATCTCGGCCTGCTCCTTGAGCTGCAGCAGCATCTGCAGCTTGGAGTCTGGCTCAAAGCCCGGCAGCACGCGGGAGGCGTGGTAGTCGTCGAACAGCTTGCCGCCAAACTCGAGGTAGAGCTTGTTGTCGAACTGTGCGATGCGCTCCCGGATGTGCTGGGACTGCATCTGAAGATATTTTGCGTTGTCAAAGCCTTTTTTCATGGAATGCTCCTCTTCCTGATCTTATAACTTCATCTCCGGTACGTCGGTGGTGCGGCGGGCCGGAGGGTCACACAAACACTCTATAGTATAGCATACGACAGGCTTCGGCGCAATTATTTTTTAAGGGCTTCCTCGTGCTCCAGGTGCTCAAATTCTTCCAGCTCCTCGATGTCCTCCTTCAGGAACATCAGGCAGAAGCTGATGAAGAGCAGCAGGCAGGAAAGCCAGATGGCCCGGCTGCCCATGGGGGCCAGTGCAAGGCTGCCAAGGCCGGCACCCAGCGCGAACAGGAAGATGATGGCAAAGTAGTGCATCGCCTTGCCGAAGGCTTTGGTGTTGCCGCCCACCAGCCATGCGCAGAGGGAATCCATGCCGCCGCGCAGATTGCCGATGCACATGGTGCTGGCGAAGGCATAGCCGTTCACCTTGCGGAAGGATTGTACCTGCATGGCGCAGGAGAAGGAAACGAGGGAGTTGGCCAGAAGATTCAGCTCCTGCGGCAAAAAGCCCACGACGAAGAGCAGCAGGATCTCGAACAGCACCACCAGCTGACGCCAGTGGAGCCACTGCATCCGCTTGAGCTTGAGGCGGATGAACTCGGCCACAAAAATGCCCAGTGCAAAGGCACAAAGGGGCATCAGGTAGCGCAGCGCCTCGCCCCACTCGCCCGCAAACAGCTTGACGGCCATCAGCACGATGTTGCCGGTCTGGGCGTTGGCGAAGACCTTGCCGCGGTACAAATAAGTATAAACATCCTGTAAGCCGCCCGAGACGGAGAGAAACAGGGCGGTGATAAAAGCTTCGGACATCTGTCCGTGAGGTTTGAGAGATGGCATAAAAGCTCCTCCTTGTATCCAGAAAATAATTCCATGCCATACTATAGCGCAAAACCGGCGTTTTGTCAAAAACTTTGCCATATTTTTTATAGATAATGACGATTTCGGGCGGGTATCGCAGGATGCGCTTTGTTTTGCAATGCGGCGCAGACTGTGGTAGAATACAGAAAACAGCTTTTTTCAGGAGAAGGAGGGGCTTTCTGTATGCCCAATATCATCGAGATCACGGATTTCCACGCACCGGAGCTGGACCCTTATGCCCGGCTGACCCAGAACCAGCTGCGCAATCGCCTCGAGCCGGAGAAAGGCATCTTCATCGCCGAGAGCCCCAAGGTTATCGACCGTGCGCTGGACGCAGGCTACAAGCCCGTGTCCCTGCTGATGGAGCGCAAGCAGATCACTGGCCCGGCAGCGGGCATCCTGAGCCGCTGCGGCGACGCGCCGGTGTACACGGCAGATCGGGAGATGCTGGCAGAGCTCACCGGCTTTGAGCTGACCCGGGGCGTGCTCTGCGCCTTCCGCCGCCCGGCACCCCGCCCGGTGGAAGAGCTCTGCAAAAACGCCCGCCGGGTGGCCGTGCTGGAGGGCATCGTGGACTCCACCAATGTGGGCGCCATCTTCCGCTCGGCGGCGGCACTGAACATGGACGCTGTCCTCATCAACCCTTCCTGCTGCGACCCGCTCTGCCGCCGCGCCGTCCGCGTCAGCATGGGTACGGTGTTCCAGGTGCCTTGGGGGCAGCTGGGCGAGACCCCGGCAGACTGGCCGGAGAAGGGGATGGACATCCTCCACTCCCTCGGCTTCAAGACCGCCGCGATGGCCCTCAGCGACCGCTCGGTGAGCATCGACGACGAGCAGCTTGCGAAAGAGCCGAAGCTTGCCATCGTGCTTGGCACCGAGGGCGACGGCCTCGCCGCCGGCACCATCGCTTCCTGCGACTACACGGTCAAGATCCCCATGTCCCACGGCGTGGATTCGCTGAATGTCGCTGCCGCCAGCGCCGTTGCGTTCTGGCAGCTGGGCCGGCAGTAAAAACAGAACAGCAAGACCGGGCCGCTGAACAGCTTTTTGTGCAGCGGCCCGGTCTTATGCGTTATATCCCGTTACAGGCTGTCCAGAGCGCTGCGGGCCCGGTGGATGACCCCGGCATCGGTCTGCCAGAGCGCAAACTCCGAAAAGCCCGGCAGGCCCATGGGTACCCCCTCCCGGCGGAAGGTCATCCGGCTGTCCAGCACCCGCTTGCCTGAGAGATGGAAGGCCCGGGCCCCGGTGGCGGCGGCAAGGGCGGGCAGGTTTTCGGGGGTCACACCGGCCCCCACAAGGATCTCCAGCTCCGGCCCGGCGGCCTCCACCAGCCGCTTCAGCAGAGCTGCTCCCTCCGGGGCGCTGGGAGCCTGGCCGCTGGTAAGGATGGTGGAAAGGCCCAGAGCCCGGGCGGCCTCCAGTGCGGCAAAGGGATCCCGGCAGACGTCAAAGGCCCGGTGGAGGGTGCAGGCCACCGGGCGGCCTGCTCTTTGGGCCGCCGCCCGGGCGGCGGCGTAGATGGGCTGCAGGGCCTCCACATCCACCCCCCCCCTCCGGGGTCAGCACCCCGGTGACGATGCCGTCGGCCCCGGCCTCCACCAGCCGGGCAGCAGACTGGGCCATCTGGGCCAGCTCCCAGCGGTCGTAGCAGAAATCCCCAAAGCGGGGCCGCAGCAGAGCCCGCACCGGCAGGCCGGTCTCGGCTTTTACCTGCTGCAGCAGGGCCAGGCTGGGGGTGGTGCCGCCGATGACCAGATCGGCGCAGAGCTCCAGCCGGTGGGCGCCGCCCTGCATGGCCGCAAGGGCGCTGGCGGTGCTGTCCACGCAAACTTCCAGAGTGTAGGGCATGGTGGTATCCTCCATGGATCATCAATAAGACCCGCCGGCAGAGGCCGGCGGGTCGGAAGAGCAAATTATTTTACGCTTTCCAGGAAACGGACAAAGCCTGCACGGCCAGCCTCATCCAGCTTGTAGACACCGGCGTCTGCGAGGACTTCGGCAAAGACATGGCCCACCTCGTCCTGCAGGATCAGATGGACGGTGTCGGCGTTCAGCTCGGGGTGGCGGTCCAGGATGTCCTGAGCCCACTCCGCGTGCTTCTGCAGGGCCTCGGGGTACCCGGCGGTGGGAGCCCGGGCCACCAGCAGGTCGGCCAGGTCAAAGAGCTCCTGCTTCAGGCGGCTGGGCAGAACGGCCAGACCCATGACCTCGATGAGGCCGATGTTCTCCTTTTTGATGTGGTGGAGCTTTGCGTGGGGGTGATAGACGCCCAGCGGATGCTCCGGCGTGGTGATGTTGTTGCGCAGCACCAAATCGAGCTGGAACTTGCCGTCCCGCATCCGGGCGATGGGGGTGATGGTGTTGTGGGGTTCGCCGTCGGTCTCGGCGTAGATAAAGCAGCTCTCATCGGTATAGCCCCGCCATGCGGTCAAAATCCGATCGGCCAGCTCCACAAGGCGTTCGTCGTCGGCACAGGTGAGGCGGATGCAGCTCATGGGCCAGTGGACGATGCCGGCGTCCACATCCTCAAAGCCGGGGAAGACCCACTTCTTCTCGATGGGCGCTTTGGCCATGGCGAACTCGTAGTGGCCGCCCTGGAAGTGGTCGTGGCTCAGGATGCTGCCGCCCACGATGGGCAGGTCGGCGTTGCTGCCCACGAAGTAGTGGGGGAAGAGGGCCACGAAGTCCAGCAGCTTGCGGAAGGTGGCACGCTCGATCTTCATGGGGGTGTGCTGGCTGTTAAAGACGATGCAGTGCTCATTGTAGTAGACATAGGGGCTGTACTGGAAATTCCACGCACTGTCGTTGATGGTCAGCGGGATGATGCGGTGATTTTCCCGGGCGGGATGGTTCAGCCGACCGGCATAGCCCTCGTTCTCCACGCAGAGCTGGCACTTGGGGTAGGCGCTCTGAGGAGCCAGCTTTGCGGCTGCGATGGCTTTGGGGTCTTTTTCGGGCTTCGACAGGTTGATGGTGATGTCGAGGTCGCCGTAGGGGGTCTTGGTGACCCACTTGACGTCCCGCTTGATGCGGTAGCGGCGGATGTAATCGGTGTCCTGGCTGAACTTGTAGAACCAGTCGGTGGCGGCCTGGGGGCCGTCGGTCTCGTACCGCTCTTCGAAGTTGGCGCGGACGATGCTGGGGCGGGGCGTCAGCACACCCATGAGCCGGGTGTCGAAGAGGTCGCGGGCCGTGGGGCTGTCGTCGCAGACGCCCCGGGCGACGGCATCGTCCACCAGCGTTTTCAGAATGCTCTCGAGGTCGGCATAGCAGACGTCGCCCTCCGGCTCTGTGAAGCTGTCGAGCTGCATGGTCATGAGCAGCTGGTTGCGGATGTAAATTTCGTCGTCAGGCAGGATGAGGCCGGTGTCCAGACCGTAGTTGACGAGCTGCTGGATGGCAGTGGAGATCACAGGACAGCACCTCCTTCCGGACGGATGGACAGGACGTGGCAGCGGCCCTCGCCGAGGATGGCTTCCATACCGGCCTTGAACTCATCCAGCATCTCCACAGGCACGAAAGCCTGCACCGTGCCGGCGAAACCGCCGCCGTGGACGCGGACAGCGCCCTTATCGCCCAGCAGATGCTTGGCGGCTGCGATGGTCACGCCCACTTCCTGATGCTCCTTGTAGCCTGCGGGGATGACGTTCTGCAGATACTCCCAGCTGCTGCGGCCGGACTCGTTCACGAGGCAGAGGAAGGTGTCGAAGTCGCCATCGTGGAGTGCGGCCACCTGCTTTGCCACACGGTCGTTGTCGGCGTAGACGTGGAAGGCGCGGAGAACGGCGCGGTCGCCGCACTGCCTGCGGCACTCGGGCAGCTTTGCAAGGAAGGTCTCGAACGGCACATCCCGCAGCACCTCGCCGCCGCAGACAGCGGCCACGGCGCGGCACTCAGCCGGGATGGCGGCGTACTCGTCGGTCAGATCGGCGTGGTCTGCGCCGGAGTCGAGGATGCAGAGGGCCAGACCAGCTTTGGAGAAGTCCACAGCCACCGGCTCCACCACGGGCTTTGCGGGGCTGGCGAAGTCGATGGTGATGATGTTGCCCACGCTGGAAGCCATCTGGTCCATCAGGCCGCAGGGCTTGCCGAAGTAGACGTTCTCAGCCCACTGGCCGATCTGCGCGATGGCGATGGGGGAGACCTTCTCGGTCATGAAGCAGTCGTTCAGGATGACGCCGATGAGCACCTCAAAGGCGGCAGAAGAAGAGACACCGCTTCCCTTCGGCACGTTGGAAGAGATGTAGACGTCCAGACCGGCCAGCTTTGCGCCCCGCTGGGCGAAGGCGGCGCACTCGCCGCGCAGCAGGGCGGCGGTGGTGTTCTCCTCTTCCTTGCGGGCCTCGAGGTCGTCGAGATCAATGACGCACAGATCATAGCCCTCGCTCTGGACGCGGAGCTGGTTCTTATCGTTGGGGGCTGCGGCGGCGATCATGTCGATGTTCACGCTGCCGGCCAGCACCCGGCCATGCTGGTGGTCGGTGTGGTTGCCGCCGATCTCGGTGCGGCCCGGTGCGCTGTAAAGGCCGGCCTCAGCGTGGGAGCCGAAGGTCTTTTCCAGCCCGTCCAGCACAGCGGTGTAACGGGCGGCTTCGGAGGCCGTCTCGGCTGGAGCACAGCAATACAGGGAGGCGAGGCGTGCGGCGTGGACGCCGTCGGACAGCTCCTGCTTCCATACGGGAATGGACTTCATCATGGAATCTTCCTCCTGACAGACAGATACTTTTGATTTTGTTGGGTGGTGCTGGAAAACTCTCCGTCACGCCTGCGGCGTGCCACCTCCCCTAACGAGGGGAGGCTTTGGCATTTCGTAAAGCTTTATCTCTTCGCCAGAGGCTCCCCTCGGTAGGGGAGCTGTCGAGCGTGAGCGAGACTGAGAGGTTAATACATTCAACAGAACCCGCTTCTAATCCTATAGTAAAGGATTTGTCCGGAAAAAACCATGTGTTATTGTTGCATTTCAATGAAAAGTTGCAAAAAATCCCCGCCGGGGCTGTCCGGCGGGGATGCAGAATAAAAATCTCGGATAAATTACAACTGAGACAAAAGTTTTTTCAAAACCGGGAAAGCATTGTGTAACTGCGCCAAAACTTCCCGCTGCCGCGTCCCGGCGGGGGAGCGGGCCGCGATATGGAGAAACCTTACTGCGGCGGGCAGTGCAAAAGAAAAGGCCGCGCTCCACTTTTCCAGCGGAGCGCGGCCTTCTTGTTAAGGGAAGAAAATTATGATGTCAGGCGGAAGGCGAGGGAGCAGCGCCCTCCGACCCGGGAACACAGGGAAAAATCACTGCATCAGGCTGCAGACGGCCTCGGCGTAAGCGGCGGGGTCATCTACGGGCAGGCCCTCGATGAGCTGTGCCTGTGCGTAGAGCAGAGCGCTGTACTTCTTGAGCTTCTCGGTATCACCAGCCTCCTGTGCGGCTTTCAGCACAGCGAAGACGGGGTGGTTGACGTTCAGCTCCAACACCTTGTCGCTCTTGACGCCCTCACTGCCGGGCTGCTTGGAGAGCACCTTCTCCATCTCGATGGACAGCGGGCCGTCGGCGGACAGGCAGACGGGGTGATCCTTCAGGCGGGTGGAGACTTTGACCTCCTTGACCTTGCCGTCCAGAGCGTCCTTCATGGCGTCAAACAGAGCCTTGTTGGCGGTGGTAGCCTCTTCGGCGGCCTTCTTCTCGTCCTCGGTCTCGAGGCCCAGATCGCCGCTGTTGACGTTCTTGAACTCGACGGTGCCGTCCTTGCCCTCGGCATCCTTGCGGGGATAGGTGCGCATGATCTGCAGGCAGAACTCATCCACATCCTCGGTCAGGAGCAGGACGTCATAGCCCTTGTCCATGACCAGCTCAGCGGCAGGCAGCTTTGCCAGACGGTCGGTGGAGTCGCCGGCGGCGAAGTAGATGTACTTCTGCTCGGTGGGCATCTTGTCCACGTACTCCTGCAGAGTGACCATCTTCTGCTCCTTGGCAGACCAGAACAGCAGCAGGTCGCGCAGCAGCTCGGCGTGCATCCCGTAGTCGGAGTATGCGCCGAACTTCAGCTGACGGCCAAACTCCTTCCAGAAGCCCTCGTACTTCTCGCGGTCGTTGGCCAGCATGGCGTGGAGCTCGTTCTTGATCTTCTTTTCCAGAGCGTTGTGGATGAGCTTGAGCTGATTGTCCTTCTGCAGCATCTCACGGCTGATGTTCAGGCTCAGGTCCTGGCTGTCCACGATGCCCTTGACGAAGCTGAAGTAGTCGGGCAGCAGGTCGG
>OJAL01001709.1_pt1 | contig 11679 bp, 9 predicted proteins | sample 1589301 | NCBI WGS metagenome assembly OJAL01 (sample SAMN03283261) | human gut metagenome | biome: human-associated habitat; material: feces | host: Homo sapiens | place: USA | collected 2013
CCATCCTCATCGGCTTTGCCGTGCTGATGACCGGCATGACCACCATGTCCAACGCAGTGCTGCCGCTGCAGGGCGAAGAGTGGTTCACCAGCCTGTTCGTCCGCTTCTCCAACCCCATCCTTGGTGTGCTGGTGGGCGCACTGGTCACCGGCATCATCCAGAGTTCCAGCGCCAGTGTGGGCATTCTGCAGGCACTGAGCGCCACCGGCGTGATCACCTACGGCAGTGCCATCCCAATCATCATGGGCCAGAACATCGGCACCTGTGTCACAGCGCTGATCTCCTCGGTGGGTGCCACCAAGAATGCCCGCCGGGCCGCCATGGTGCACCTGTACTTCAACATCATCGGCGTGACCATCTTCCTGTTTGGTTTCTACGGTCTGAACGCCGTGTGCCACTTTGCCTTTGTGGATTCCACCATTGAAGCCTGGGGCATCGCCGTGGTGCACTCCGCCTTCAACATCCTGGCCACCCTCATCCTGCTGCCTTTTGCCAACGGGCTGGAAAAGCTGGCCATCCTCACCATCCCGGATTCCCCGGAAAAAGAGAGCTTTGCCCTGCTGGATGAGCGTCTGCTGAACACCCCGGCTGTGGCCGTGGAGCGCGCCCGCAGCGCCACCGCTGACATGGCAGAGCTGGCCCGCGTGGGCGTGGTGCAGGCCATGAGCCTGACCCACCAGTGGAACGACGAGCTGGCCCAGAAGGTGCGTGACGAGGAAAGCACCGTGGACCGTTATGAGGACGCTCTGGGCACCTACCTTGTCAAGCTGTCCGGCCGCGAGCTGAGCCACGCCGACAGCCAGAGCGTGAATACCCTGCTGCACACCATCAGCGATTTCGAGCGCATCAGTGACCACTCGGTCAACCTGCTGGAATCCGCGGAGGAAATGCACCAGAAAAACATTGAATTTTCCAAGGACGCACAAGAGGAGCTGCAGGTGCTGGAAGATGCCGTGCAGGATATCCTGAGCCGCACCACCGACGCCTTCCGCAAGGGAGACCTGCACCTGGCCAGCAAGGTAGAGCCGCTGGAAGCTGTGGTCAACGAGCTGGTGCGTGCCATCAAGGCACACCACATCGCCCGCCTGCAGACCGGCAGCTGCTCCATTGAGTACGGCTTTGTGCTGGACGATCTGCTGACCAACTACGAGCGTGTGTGCGACCACTGCAGCAATGTGGCTGTTGCCCAGATCGAGGTAGCACAGGACAGTTTTGACACCCACGCTTACCTCAACGATCTGCGCCATGGCAAAGATACCAAGGAGAGCGAAGAATTTCATCGTCGACTGGACAAATACCGGGAGCGGTATCTCTTCCCGGACAATCAATCTGCGGAGGAATTTGACAAATGATCTATATCGTAGAAGATGATGACGCCATCCGTGAGCTGGAGCAGTATGCCCTGCAGTCCAACGGTTATGAAGTGGCCAGCTTTGCCAGTTCCGAACCGTTCTGGCAGGCCATGCGCACCGAAGCCCCGGAGCTTGTGATCCTGGACGTGATGCTGCCCGGCGAGGATGGGTTCTCCATCCTGAAAAAGCTGCGCAACACCCCTTCCCTGCACCGGCTGCCCATCATCATGGTCACGGCCAAATCCAGCGAGCTGGACACCGTGCGCGGGCTGGACTGCGGTGCCGACGACTACATTTCCAAGCCGTTCGGCATCATGGAGTTCCTCAGCCGGGTGCGTGCTTCTCTGCGCCGGGCGGCTCCGGAGGAACGGCCCAATGTGCTCAGCTTCCATGAGATCCTGCTGGACAATGCACGTCACAGCGTGACGGTGAACAACCAGCCTGTCGAACTGACCTACAAAGAATACAGCCTGCTGCGCCTTCTGCTGGAGAACACCAACCTTGTGGTGACCCGCGAGACGATTTTGCAGGTGGTGTGGGGCACCGACATTTCGGTGGAAAGCCGCACCGTGGACATGCACATCCGCACCCTGCGCAAAAAGCTGGGCGATGCCGGACGCTACATTGGCACCATCCGCAAGGTGGGCTACAAGCTGGCCGATGACGAGGAGGCTGGAGACGAATGAAGCCGCACAGCATGGAAGAAAAAATCAGCTACCGGCTGTTCCTCATGGGCTTTCTGGGGCTGCTGTTCACCGCAGCACTGTGCATCTTTGTCTTTCACCGGGCTTTTACCGCCCAGGCCTGGGATGACCTGGAAAAAGAGAGCGATCTCATCCGTGCCGGGTATGACCTGACCAGCGAGCCGCAGCAGCTTTCTTTCTTTGTGACCGGCGACCTGCGCATTACGCTGATCTCTCCGGACGGCGACGTGATCTTTGAGTCTGCCACCGATCAGCCCATGGAGAACCATCTTACCCGTCCGGAGATCGTGCAGGCGCTGCAGGGCAGCATCGGCAAGGACATCCGTGATTCCCAGACCATGGGATATGAGACCTATTATTATGCCGTGCAGTTGCCCGGCGGCAACATCCTGCGCGTGGCGCAGGACGCCGAAACGGTGTGGTCGGTCTACGACGGAGCCCTGCCGGCCATCGTGCTGAGCTGCGTTGCCCTGATGTTGGCTGCCGCGATCCTGTCCACCCTGCTCACCCGCGCCCTTGTGCAGCCGGTGCTGAACATGACCGAGGATCTGGACCACATTCAGGATAAGGTCCCGTACAAGGAACTGATCCCCTTTGCCGAGAGCATCCATGCCGACCGCATCCTGCGGGAAAACAACGAGAAGATGCGGCAGGATTTCACCGCCAATGTGAGCCACGAGCTCAAGACCCCGCTGACCAGCATTTCCGGGTATGCGGAACTGATTGAGGCCGGCATCGCCAAGCCGGAGGATGTGCCCGGTTTTGCCCAGAAGATCCATGGCGAAGCCAGCCGGATGATCCAGCTGGTGAACGATATCCTGCAGCTGTCCAGCCTGGACAACGCCTCCGAGACCTCCTCCATGCCGGAAATGGAGGTCGTGGACCTGCTGGACGTGGCCAAGGAGTGTGTGGAGCGTCAGAAGCTGAACGCCCGCCACGCCTACATCACCCTGACCTATCTGGGCGAGAGCGCACCGGTGCGGGGCAACCGCAATCTGTTGGATGAATTGTGCCAGAACCTGTGTGACAACGCTATCCGCTACAACCGCCCCGGCGGCAAGGTGCAGATTGTGACAGCCTGCACCCGGGACGGCCATTGCAGCCTGACCGTGACCGACAACGGCATCGGCATCCCGCGCGAGTCGCAGAGCAGTGTGTTCGAGCGCTTCTACCGGGTGGACAAGAGCCGCAGCAAGGCCACCGGCGGCACCGGTCTGGGACTTGCCATTGTCAAGCACATTGCCCTCATCCACGGGGCCCGCATCAAGCTGGAAAGTCAGGTGGACGTCGGCACGACCATCACGGTCACCTTCCCCACGGCATCCTGATTTTTCAAGCACCCAGAAATACAACGTCTGCCTGCAGCTGCGGGCAGGCGTTTTTTGTTGGGTCAAACCCGTCGGGAAAGCCTGTGCGCAGCAGACTGTGCTCCTGCAGATGCAGCAGGTCTGTCCCCTGCTGCCAGCAGGAACGTACCACCCCAAGGCAAAGCTCTTCCAACTGTTGACACTGTGCCGCATCCGGCTGCGGCGTGCCGTAGGCCGTCTGGCAGTCTAGACGCAGGGTGGCCGTCTGCTTCCGGAGAGCAACTGAGACGGTGCACCGCCGGATGGTTACACGCTTTCCTTGCAGCCAGAAGGTTCGTTTGCCCGGTGTGCCCGTCAGCAGAAGAAACGCCTCTGTCTCGTTTTCTGTCAGGCGCTGCACCGCACCGCTCCCGGTGCGGAAGGCCCCGCTGCCGGAAACTTCCGGTTCCTCATCCTGCAGGCAAAGCACCGGCAGCAGGCTTTCCCGGTGTGCATACAGCCGGGGCATTGCCGCCGATTCCGCTTTGAGTTTGTCCAGCAGTTTGTCGGGCAGCGTCTCCGTTTTTCCGCACGACTGCAAGAGTGTTTCCAGATCAAATTCCGTGCAGGAAAGTCGGGCCGCTGTGCGCCCGCAGCCGCGTTCCAGCACCAGATTCTCATAAGCTGCCAGCACGGCATCCTCCGTCTGCTCCGGGAACAGTACATAATCGCACAGACGATAATCTGCCGTCTGCGGCAAAGTTCCTTCGGCAGCGGCAAGGGCTGTTTCCAATGTCTGCCCTCGGCCATCGGCGATGCGCAGTGCGGCTGAGGCATCGGCTGCGTCGGCTGCCGCTTCCGGTGACTGATACAAAAGCCCCACCGACCAGGTCTGTTCCTTCTGTTCCAGATAAACCACCCGTATCATACTTTTTTCGGTGGTCTCACAGCGCAGGAACAGCAGGCACCAGCCGACAAGCACCGCGTAAAACAAGAGCCGGGTTCCGCGCTGTTTCATGGCTGCGCCTCCTTCCGGGCTGGCAGTGCATCCACTCGCCCCAGCTGCCGGATGGCCGTGCACAGCACCCCGATGCGAAAAATCGCGCAGGTCAGCCAGACCAGCAGCAGCGCCGCGTCCAGCCGGGAAAATGTCCCGGTGCTCCATGCACGCAGCAATTCCCGCGCCGGGTATGTCCGACCGAACACCAGTGCCATGCCAAGCGTTGCCACCGTTTGTACAAGGGCTGTGAGAATGGGCAGGCAGACACCACGCCGCTCCTCCCGGCCGCAGAGCAGCGGTACCGCAAAGTATTCAGCATAGACCGGAACGGTGAATGCCGTGCTCTGCGGCGCAGCCTGCGCAAACAGCCCGGCCCAGTGCATCTGCCGGGCCAGCCCCAGCAGACACACCGCGCTTCCCACCGCCACAAACCACCACAACACCTGCGCCGGGGCACCCCATGCGCGGGCAGGCATCTGCCAGCCCGCCCAGAGCAGCAGCGGCAAAAACCCCAGCAATGCCAGCGAAGAAAACTCTTCCCGGCAGACTTGCAGAGCCTTCCAGAACGTTCCGGCCAGTTCCACCGCCAACCAGACCTGCAGGCAAAATGCAGCTGCCCAGGCGGCAGGCTTTGGCGGGCCGGACTGCCAAAACCAACTGGCCAAAGCAGAAAGTATCATCAGCAGTACTGCAGCCAGCACCTCCTGCCAGAGGAGTGCCCGGGGCGAACTGCATACCGGCAGACGCTCTGCCGCCGCCGCGGCAAAGATGCTGAGGGTCACTGCCGGCAATGAAAATTTGTCCTGCGTTTTATTCATGCGCGGGGCCTCCGTTTTTGCCAGATGTTGAACCCCTTGCGGGACAGGTGCCGATAGTTGCGCCGGATGACGCCGTCCTCGGCCAACGGGCTTTGCGGGAACGGATGCTGTGCAAGATACGGCACCCCCAGCATCCCGGTGCCGGACAGGCTGAGCAGCAGCACAAAAAAAGCCCCGGCCAGTCCCACCGGCCCGGCAAGCCCCGCCGCCACCACTACGCCGATGCGCAGCAGGGTGGCCGGTTCGTACAAAGCGGGCGTGACGAACACCGCAATGGACGTAATGCTGGCCACAAAGATGACCGGGGTGCTCATCAGGCCGGTGGCAATGGCGGCATCGCCCAGAATGAGGGCGGCCACCAGACTGACCGAATGCCCCAGCGACTGCGGCATCCGCAGCCCGGCCTCCCGGATAACTTCCAGCAGCAGGATGACCAGCAGCATTTCTGCAAACAAGGGCAGCGGCGTAGCCTTTTCGGCGGCTTCGATCTTATACAGCAATTGGGGCGGGATCAGCTCCGGCAGATAGACCGCCAGACAAACGAACGCCCCCGGCAGAAAGACCGTGAGGTAAAAGGAAGCATAGTTCAGCACCCGCAAGAAGGAGGCGAACACAGCAGTGGACGCGTAGTCGTCCAAGCATTCAAAGTTTTCGCAGAAAAGTGCCGGCAGCACCATGGCCGACGGGCTGCCGTTGACCAGCACTACAATGCGTCCCTCGCACAGTTTGGCCGAAGCCGCCGCCGGGCGCTGGGTGTAGCTGACCGGAGTGAACAGCCGTGCCCGGCTGGGCAGAAGCCACGGTACAAAATAGCTGCTGTCCAGCAGCAGCTCCGGCTTTGCAGCGGCAAGGGTCTGCCGCACCTGTCGCACCATGGCAGGGTCTGCTTTGCCCCTGCAGTAGCAAATAGCGTACTCTGTCCCTGCGGCGGTGTCGGCCTGCGCCACCTCCAACACCAGATCATCGGTACGGACCAGACGGCGCAGCAGGCTCAAATTCACCCGCAGCAGGTCGGCAAAGCCCTCCCGCGAGCCGCGCAGGTTGCCCTCCCCTTCCGGCTCGTCCACCGAGCGGTACTTGAGGGCCTGCACCGAAAAGGCAATGCCTTTCGCGCAGCCATCCAATAGCAGCACTGCCATGCCTGCCGTTAACCGCTTGACAAGATCCGGCAGATCCTCCACCGGGGTGCTCTCGGCCGGGGAAGCGGAACCATGCAGGATGTGCTCATACACTTCCTGCCCGGTGCATGGGCAGGGCTGCTGCAGCGCCTGCCGACTGGCCGCGTCCAACAGCAGCTCCCACAGTGAATCCAGACTGGCCATGCCGTCAAACAGCACAATGCAGCCCCGGCAATGATAAATCATGATTTCCTTGGCATAATAATCCGCAGAGGCACCGAACCGGGCGTCCAGCTCTGCCAGATTTTCGGCCAGATGCAACGACAACTGCTGCACACAACATCCACTCCTTTGCACAGCAGTATGCCCGCCCGGAGCCGGTTCCATACCGGCGGGTGCCGACAGGAGGTTTCCACGATGAAGTTGTTGATCTTCCGCACGATTTTGATCTACCTGTGCGTGCTGTTTGCCATGCGGCTGATGGGCAAGCGTCAGCTGGGGGAACTGCAGCCCGAAGAGCTGGTGTCCACCATCCTGATCTCCAATCTGGCGTCCATCTCCATTGAATCGGAGGATGTTCCGGTGACGGCCAGCCTGATCCCGCTGTTTCTCATTGCTGCGCTGGAGCTGCTGGGCTCCGCGCTGAGCTTCCGCAGCCAGAAGTTTTTCAACCTGCTGTCCGGGCGGCCCAAAACCGTGATCCTGAACGGAGAGATCGACCAGAACGCTCTGCGCACCCTGCGCCTGACGGTGGCCGACCTGATGGAAGCGCTGCGCGGCAAGGACGTCTTTGATCCGCGGGATGTGTCCTACGCGGTCATTGAGACGAACGGGACTCTTTCGGTGGCATTGCGGCCGGAAAAGGAACCCGCACGGCTGGCTGACCTGCAGCTGCGGGTAGAGCACTGCCACGCAACCATCCCCTTTGTGCTGGATGGGCAGGTGCTGGAGGACAACCTGCACTGGTGCGGCAAAGACCGTGCCTGGCTGGAACGCACGGCGCAGGCCAATACCCTGCTGCCGCAGGAAATCCTGCTTCTTGTCGGCAATGAGACCGAGGACTATTTTCTTTTGAAAAAGGAACGCCGCGCTACGGTGCATGAGGGCCGGAAATGAAACGAATCTACGCCTGCTTTGCCATCGTGGCCGCTTTGCTGGCCACTGCCTTTTACAGCAGCTTTCAGGTACAACGCTTTGCCGATGACATTTCCACCGACCTGGACTGTGCCATTGAGGCCATTCGCAACAGTGACCTGCCCACCGCTCGGCAGGCACTGGCCCGCGGAGCCGACCGGTGTGACCGGATGCGGGAAAAGATGAACCATCTGCTGCGCACGGAGGATTTTACCGAGCTGGAAGCGGCCCTGCGCACCGCCGACGGGCATCTGGAGCAGAACGCCCCCGAAGAAGCCTTTGGGGAGCTGCGCCGGGCACAGGTACGGGTGGAAACACTGCAATGGCTGGCCCGGCGGTTTGTGTAAACACAAAAAGCACCGCTTCCCTGCTGCTGTACAGGGAAAGCGGTGCTTTGCAAATTACGAGTTACTGTGCGTCCTTCCGGTCACCCATGAGCTTTTTCAGTTCATTGAAAAAGCTCTCCACGTCGGCAAACTGCCGGTAGACCGAGGCAAAGCGGACATAGGCCACCTCGTCGATCTTTTTCAGTTCCTGCATGGTCAGCTCCCCGATGCGCACGCTGGGGATCTCGCGGTCGTAGGAACTGAGCAGGGTCTGCTCGATGCTGGTGACTGCGCGCTCAATGGCCTCGTAGCTCACGGGGCGCTTGGCGCAGGCCCGCAGCATGGCATTCAGCAGCTTCTGCCGGTCAAACGGCTCCCGGGAGTTGTCCTTTTTGATGACCACGAGCGGGACTGTTTCCACCACCTCGTAGGTCGTGAACCGCATATGGCAGCTCAGACATTCCCGGCGGCGGCGGATGCGCTCACTGTCTTCGGTAGGGCGCGAGTCGATCACCTTGGATTCCTCAGCACCGCAATAGGGACATTTCATGTTCTGTTCCTCCTGAACCTCTGCGGGAATTTTGCGTCAGGCCTTTTTGCCGGACTTGGGGCTGCGCTCGCTCCACAGCATCCATGCCGAGGTGGAGACGCACAGCGAAGTGTACACGCCGCTGATCATGCCCATCATCAGCGGGAAGGCAAAGGTAAAGATGCTGTCCAGACCGTAGAGCTTTGCCACGATGCACAGCACACCCAGTGCCATCACGGTGGTGATGGTGGTGATGAGGGTACGGCGGGCAGACTGGTTGACCGAACGGTTGACCAGCTCTTCAAAGCTGGCCTTCTTGCCCATCAGGGCGCGGTTCTCGCGGATGCGGTCGTACACCACAACGGTATCGTTGATGGAGTAACCCAGAATGGTCAGCATGGCAGCGATGAAGTTACCGTCCAGCGGGGTGCGCAGCAGCACAAAGGTGCCAAACACCACCATCAGGTCGTTCACCAGTGCCAGCACAGCCATCATGCCGCCGGTCAGGCCGCCGATGTTCTTGAAGCGCAGGGCGATGTACAGCAGGATGAGCACCAGCGCAAACGCCACGGCTACCAAGCTCTTCTGCAGGAACTTGGTGCCCATGGCAGCACTGACGTTGCTCAGGGACAGCTGCGCGAAGTTGTTGTCCGGGTAAGTCTCGTTCAAAGAGTCCAGCAGAGCCTCCACCTGATCGGTGGTCACGGTCTCGGTGCCGGGCATGGAGATCTTCAGGGTCTGGTCACCGGTGGCCACGTTCTCGCCGGTCTGCAGGGTCAGTCCGGTGTTCTCCAGTGCATCGGAGGCGGTCTGCTGCACCTGTGCCATCTCAAAGCTGCCGTCGTAGCTCAGGGTGATCATGGCACCGCCGGTAAACTCGGTGTCCAGATGGACACCGAACACCACAGCACACAGCACGATGGCTGCCATCAGGCAGGAGGAAAAGACCAGGAACTTTTTGCGCAGACCCACAAAATTGATCTGCCTTTTCTCGGTCTCACCCTTGCCCAGCTTGGCAGCACCGTACAGCCAGGGGTTGCGCAGAGCCTTGATGGATGCCGCACCGCGGATCATGACGCGGGTGGCAAACACGCCAAACACGAAGTTGAGCAGCACGCCGGTCAGCAGCGTATAGCCAAAAGCGTAAATGGTACCGGCGGTGGAGGGGCCAAAGGCAAAGAACACAAAGTGCAGTGCCTTGGCAAACAGGCCGTCCGAGGGGCCGAAGGCACCCATCAGCACGATGGCCACGATGACAATGGTCACGTTGCCGTCGATGATGGGAGTCAGGCCGCGGGCAAAGCCGCTCTTCAGTGCGCCGTCCAGGGACTTGCCATTCTTCAGTTCTTCCTTGATGCGCTCGGCCGTAATGACGTTGGCGTCCACGCCCATGCCAATGGCCAGAATGATACCGGCAATGCCGGGCAGCGTCAGGGTAAAGCTCTCAAATACCGGGAAGTAGCCGGAAACAAAGGCCAGCGTAGCGGCCACCTGACCGGCCAGTGCAATGCAGGCCAGAAAGCCCGGCAGACGGTACAGCACCGTCATGAACACCACGATCAGTGCAAAGGCGATGACACCGGCCAGCACCATGGCGCTCAGGCTGTTTTCGCCCAGGCTGGGGCTGACGGTGGAGTAGCTGTCCACCTTGAGGGCAAAGGGCAGTGCGCCGGAGTTGATCTGACGGGCCATCTTGACCACGGCATCCTGCGTGAAGGGGTTGGAAGCCGAACTGGTGATGATGGCCTCGCCATCGGTGATGGCCGCGTTGACGGTGGCCGTGCTCACATTCTCGTCATCCAGCCAGATGCTGATGGTGCCGTTGGAAGCAGCCAGACGGGTGGTGGCCTCACCAAAGGCCTTGGCACCCTCGTCGGTGAACTTCAGGGACACATAGTACTCCGAAGCACCGCCGCTGGTCACCGGGCCGTACTGGGCCGCAGCACTCTCAATCATGGAGCCGTCCAGGATCAGGTCACCGTCGGCGCTGCTGCCCTCGCGGAAGGTCAGATAGGCCGTGGTGCCGATCTCCTCAATGGCAGATTCCGGGTCGAAGTCGGTCTCACCGGACTGCCACGGGAACTCCAGGATTAGGCTGTCGGAGCTGGGATCCACATACAGCTCGTAGTCGGTGACGTTCAGGGCCACCAGACGGTTCTCAATGACGAGCTGTGCTGCTTCCAGCTGCTCCTCAGTGGCATCGTAGTCCTCCGAGGGCACAAAGGTGACGTTGACGCCGCCTTTGATGTCCACACCGAACCGGATGTCCTTTGCACCCTTGATGTAGGTGGTGGTCACATCGCCGTACTTTGCCGACACGCCGAAAAACGCCGTGTACACAAACGCAAGGATCAGAAGCACTGTGACGACCAGGTGCCATGCTTTGCCTTTTGTCTTCATATGTTTCAGGAATACCTCCAAACGTCCCGTTTGCTGCGGGACCCGTTATTGAAACCTCCCCCGGCAGGCCCGGCGGACCGCACGGAGGAGGTTTTTACAAAGAAATGTTATGCCTGCTCTGCCAGCAGCTTTTCCACAACGGCCAGACGCACACAGACGCACAGCAGCTCAGAGGCGGTCTCCACCTCGTCCAAGCTGGGGTAGGTGGGTGCAATGCGCAGATGAGAATCCTGCGGGTCCTTGTGGTAGGGGTATGCCGAACCGGCACCGGTCAGGGTCAGGCCGGCTTCCTTGCACAGGTTTGCCACGCGCTTGGCACAGCCGGGCATGACGTACAGGCTGATGAAGTAGCCGCCCTTGGGATCGGTCCAGTGGGCAATGTCGCCGCAGGGGGTGAGGTTATTGCGGAATGCCGTTTTGACGGCATCGAAGCAGGGCACCAGACGACGGCGATGCTTTGCCATGTGGGCCAGAACGCCTTCCTTGTTCTTCAGGAAGCGGACGTGGCGCAGCTGGTTCATCTTATCGTAGCTGATGATCATCACCGAGAAGCGCTTGCACATATACTTCATGCTGTTCTCGCTGCAGGCAATGGCAGAAACGCCTGCACCGGGGAAGGTGATCTTGCTGGTAGAGGTGAACATGAACACACGGTCCTCATTGCCGTACTTCTTGCTCTCGTTCAGCAGCACCGGGGTCTCGATGATCTCATCGGTGAGGTGGTGCACGATGTAGGCCTCATCCCAGAAGATCTTGAAGTCGGGCGCAGCGGTCTTCATCTTGGCGAAGCGCTCGATGGTCTCATCGCTGTAGGTGTAGCCGTCAGGGTTGGAATACTGCGGCACGCACCAGATGCCCTTGATGGTGTCATCCTCGGCCACCAGTTTTTCCACCATGTCCATATCCGGGCCATTGGGGGTCATCGGCACACTGACCAGCTCAAAGCCGAACTCCTCAGTGATGGCAAAGTGACGGTCGTAGCCGGGCACCGGGCAGAGGAACTTGCGCTTCT
>OJAL01001720.1_pt1 | contig 11578 bp, 6 predicted proteins | sample 1589301 | NCBI WGS metagenome assembly OJAL01 (sample SAMN03283261) | human gut metagenome | biome: human-associated habitat; material: feces | host: Homo sapiens | place: USA | collected 2013
CTCGACGATACAGATTCCCTGACGGTACGGTTCGCCCGCCATTTTCTTGATCAGCGTGTGAACCGTCCGTCTCGCCATCTCCTTCATATCCACCTCGTAAGTGGTGATTGCCACATCACAAAGTCCCGGGAAAAGATAATTGTCATATCCCACAACCGATATATCCTCCGGCACACGGTATCCGTGCTCATGCAGCCTGCGGATCAGAAAACTCGCCGTCAGATCACAGTTGCACACAAAAGCCGTCGGCATCTCCTTTGGCAGCTGCAACAGCCGGTCCATATCAATCTTGCCCGTATGGATGTCGCGGTCTGCGATCGTCCAGTCCCCCCTCACCGCAACGCCGTGCTCCATCAGGGATTTCGTATACCCCAGATAGCGGTCCGTGATGGATCCCGTCGCAAGCAGGGTTCCCACATAGGCAATCTCCCTGTGTCCCATGTCGAACAGATAATTCGTCATGCGGTAGGCGCCGTAATAGCTGTCCGAAATCACCGCATCCGTATCTGCCTTCTCGTCACAGAAATCCATATACAGAAGCGGAATTTTTGCTTTTTCATTCAAAAGCTTCAGATATTCTCCCGTCAGGCGTCCGATGATAATCAGACCGTCCGCCTTCTGCTCCTGCACAAGCTTCGGCATCTCGCAGTCAGTCTCCATCTGTGCGCTGACCACTTCCATCAGCGTAAAACATTCCTTCGCCACCGCGCGCGTCGCCACCTGCTGATACATCTGCAGATAGAAGGAATCATACTTATCCAGCCAGTGCTCGGCAATCAGCACACCGATATTATAGCTTTTTACCGCGTGTTCGCGCCGCCTGGCAGACGGCTGTTTGTATCCCATCTCATCGGCAAGTGTTTTTATCTTCTCCCGCAGTTCTTCGCTGACGCCTTTCTGTCCGGACAGCGCCTTCGATACGGTAACTGTACTCACGCCAAGCTGTCCCGCAATATCTGCCAGCTTTACCGCTTTTGCCATTTTTCCAACCTCCAACTACTGTTCATCAGACACCTCGGATAAGTGTATCAGTACCGACTGGAAATCTCCCCACATCGCCGGAACATTCAGGCCCGCATGCACAAGGGTATCTCCGCAGTACACTTCCCCCGTTGTCTCAACACGATATTTTTTCTTCTCATCAAGTCCCGGTATCCGGATCCGCCTGCTGTGTACATTCGGTCTGCCAAGCACCTGAACAAAGGTGATTAACGCTTCCGACTGATCCTTTGCCACCACCTCATAGCAGTCAAACGAATCATTCTGCGAATAGGAAGCGATCCGGTAATAGTCGCCGCTTCGTATCAGCGCATGATATTTGTGGTACAGTGCCACCTGCCCCGGAATTCTTGCACGGTCTTCCTCCGGAATCTTTGTCACATCCAGCTCGTAGCCGAACGTACCCGCCAGCGCCACATTTCCTCTGGTCTCAAACGGAGTTGCGCGTCCCACTGTGTGGTTCGGACAGTCGGACACATGCGCGCCGATCGCGGAGAGCGGATACAGCAGCGCCGTCCCCTCCTGAATCTTTAACCGCTCGATGGCATCCATGTCGTCGGAACACCAGATCTGTGGACTGTAATACAGCATTCCCGGGTCAAATCTCGCCCCGCCGCCGGAGCAGTTCTCGAGAAGCAGCTCCGGGAATCCGGTGATCAGACGCTCCTGCAATTCATAGACGCCCAGCACATATCGGTGCAGCAATTCTCCCTGATTTTCGACCGGAAGCGCGCTGCTTCCCAGATCGGTCAGCTGCCGGTTCATATCCCACTTGACATAAGCGATGTTCGCGCTGCGCAAAATGGATGCCACACACTCATATGCATAATCCCGCACTTCTTTTCTGGAGAGATCGAGCACATACTGATTTCTCGACCGGCACGGCGTTCTGCCCGGAAGGGCAATTGCCCAGTCCGGATGCGTCCGGTACAGATCCGAATCCGGCGAGATCATCTCCGGCTCAAACCAGATGCCGAATTCTAATCCGATCTCATTCACCTGGTCGACCAGCCGTTTTAATCCACCCGTGATCTTCTGCTCGTTTACCTGCCAGTCACCGAGACTTGTGTTGTCATCGTTGCGGTGTCCGAACCATCCGTCATCCATGACTAACATCTCGATTCCGGATTTCTTCGCCTCTCTCGCAATCGCAAGCAGCTTCTCCGTGTCAAAGTCAAAATAGGTTGCTTCCCAGTTGTTGATGAGCACCGGGCGCTCCCTGTCCTTATACGGGCTGCGGATCAGATGCTTCCGGTAGAGATCATGCAGCGTTCTCGTCATCCCGCCAAGCCCGGCATCCGAATAGGTCAGCACAACCTCCGGTGCCGTAAATGTCTCACCCTGCTTTAATTCCCACTTAAAATCCTGCGGATGAATTCCCATCACCACGCGCAGGGAATCAAACTGGTTCTTCTCCACCTGCGCCAGGAAATTGCCGGAATACACAAAATGGAATCCGTACACGCGCCCCTGCTCCTGTCCGGCGTTTGCGGACACCAGCGCCACGAACGGGTGCTCCTGATGGGAAGATTCACCGCGGCAGGAGCCAACAGACTGTTTTCCGTAGCCGATCTGGCGGTATTCGATCTGTCGCTCTCTCGCCCAGGAACCATGCAACGTCAGCATCCGGTAATCCTCCGCGTCAAGATCCAACGCCGTAGAAAATACCTTCGTAAGATACACCGGTTCTTTGGCATGGTTCGTCACGCGCACGCTCCGCGTAATGACATCCACGTCATAAAATGCCGTGTAGTACAATGTGACCGTAAGATCCAGCACTTCATCCGCCAGCACAATCTCAAGCGTCTCACACTCTTCTTCGCTGCAGAACGTGGCCGGAAGTCCCGGAAGTCCCGGTTTGCCCGCATAGATCTTATGCTCCCTGTAAAGCGGCTGCACCGCCGTATTGCCGTTTTTGTCCGCTACGGAAATCGCACTCTCCCTGTAATCGCCGACGCCGTGCCCCGGATACTCCATCGGAAACGCATCCAGAAAAGAGCTCCGGTCGCGGTTGTTCTGTGAAGGAACAAACGGTGCCTCCCCGGTGCGCATCAGCGCACGGACGTCATAGTCCGTGATCTTTGCGCCGTAATAGATATGTCCCAAAAACTTTTCTTCATCCACGATACCGATCAGATAACTGGTATGTGGTGTATCCAGTTTAAAAACCCGTTCTTTTTCGTAATAATGAATTGCTCCCATACCATCTCCCGCTTCTTATTTCAACAGATCTTCCTTCAATGCCGCAAGCTTTGCATCCGCATCCGCAAGGGAGGTTCCCTTTACGCCAAAGTAGTATTTGATCTTCGGCTCCGTTCCGGACGGGCGCACACAGCACCACGCATTGTCGGAAAGTTCATAATAAAGTACGTTGGATGCCGGCAGTCCGGTCTTTGTCACCTCGCCAGTCACAAGATCCTTTCTGGTGTCCTCCTTGTAGTCGCGCACCGCCAGTACCCGATGACCGCCCAGCTCCTTCGGCGGATTCGTGCGGTACTCACTCATCATCGACTGGATCTGTGCCGCACCGTCGATTCCCTTTAAGGTCTTTGTCTCCAGTCCCTCTCTGTAGTAGCCGTACTTCTCATACATATCCAGCATTGCATCCCACAGGGTCTTGCCGTGCTTCTTGCACCAGGAAGCCACCTCGCAAAGCATCATGACCGCCACGCACGCATCCTTGTCCCTCGCGTAGGTTCCTGCCAGGCAGCCGTAGCTCTCTTCCAGTCCGAATACGTAGTGATACGTATGCTGCTGCTCGAAGAACTTGATCTGCTCTCCGATATACTTAAATCCGGTCAGCACCTCGATCAGCTTCACGTTGTAGGCTGCCGCAATCGCTTTTGCCATATCGGTCGTCACGATCGTCTCCACGAGCGCCGGGTTCTCCGGCATGGTTCCCATCGCCTTCTTCTCTCTTAAGATATACTCTGCGATCAGCATACCGGACATATTTCCGGTAAATGTCACATATCCGCCGGTCTTTGTGTCCTTGCAGTACACGCCAAGACGGTCTGCATCCGGGTCTGTCGCGAGCACGATGTCCGCATCGACTTCTTTTGCCAGCTTTAACGCAAATTCAAATGCCTTCGGGGACTCCGGGTTCGGGTAGGATACCGTCGGGAAATTGCCGTCCGGCAGCTCCTGCTCTTTTACCACGTACACCTGCTCAAATCCAAGCTCCTTTAATACACGGCGCACCGGAAGGTTGCCGGTTCCGTGGAGCGGTGTGTATACAATCTTAATGTCCTTCGCCATCTCCTTGATGACTTCCGGATGAATCGACTGCTTCTTCAGTTCCTCCATGTAGCGGTCGTCGATCTCTTTTCCGATGACCTTGTAAAGTCCTGCCGCAACGGCATCCTCTTTCTTCATCGTCTTCACCTGGTCAAAGGATGTCACCTTCGCCACTTCCGCCAGGATATTCTTGTCGTGCGGCGGTGTGATCTGTGCGCCGTCCTCCCAGTATACCTTGTAGCCGTTGTATTCTCTCGGGTTATGGCTCGCCGTGATCACAATTCCGGAAATGCAGCCGAGTTCACGCACGGCAAAGGAAAGCTCCGGTGTCGGACGCAGGCTGTCAAACACATACGCCTTGATGCCGTTTGCGTTCAGGCAGAGCGCCGCCTCATCCGCAAATTCAGTGGACATGATTCTGGAATCGTGGGCGATCGCAACGCCCTTCTCCTGTCCGTTCTGGGAGAGAATGTAGTTCGCCAGTCCCTGTGTCGCCTGACGCACGGTATAAATGTTCATGCGGTTCGTTCCCGCTCCGATCACGCCGCGCAGTCCGCCGGTTCCAAACTCCAACTGACGGTAAAAACGATCCTCGATCTCCGCCTGATTGTCCTTAATGGCAGCAAGCTCTGCCTTTGTATTCTCATCAAAATACGGGTTTGTGCACCACTCTTTGTAAGTCTCCATGTAACTCATGCTTTTTCCCTCTTTTCTTTAATCTTTAATCCACTGCGCCCAGTTCTTCCGGTACTCTTCCGGCGTCATATTTTCATTCTCCCGGAACAGCTGGTAAAATAAATCTTCATTGCCGATTCCGGATTCTGTAATTACTTCACTCATCGGCTGAATCGTAAAACGCAGTAATTCTTTTGCCGCATTAAACCTGCGATTCAAAATATAGTCCCGCACACTGATACCATAACTACCGGCAAACTTCTGCTCCATCAGACTCTGCTCCATGCCAAAGCGCTCCGTCAGCAACGCATAGATACCAGATTCCGTATAGTTCGCATTAATAAACTCGCGAACCTCCTCCATGGTATCTTTGCCGGTCGTCTCCTGCAGACATCCCGTAACCAGCTGCGTCAACATACTGTGAATTGCCAATTCGGACACATTGTCCTTTACACCGTCAAGAATCTTCCCAATCAGCTCTGCGACATCCGCTTTCTCGCTCGCCTTAAAGACAGGCACCGCATTTTTTTTATGAAACAACTCATAGAACTCCGCTGCACAGTTTCCGTTAAAATGAACCCACGCCAGCTTCCACGGCTCATCCTCGCTGCTGACATGTTCAAAGGTCTTGTGACAATCGATCCACACGCACTCACCCTTATGCAGTTCGATCGTCTGTCCTTCCGTGGAAATACTTCCCTTTCCTGCAACCACTTCAAAAATCAGATAAGAATCCAGATTCTCCCGCCTGCACACATGCGGTACGAGACTTTCCAGTCTTCCTACTTCCTGCACATAGAGCAGATGATTTTTGGCAAACATTCCGGGGGTGTGAAGCATACGGTCTGACTTTGTAACCCCTTCCGAAGAAAACATCTTTTCCATTCGCTCAATCTCCTCCATCACTCTATACTCTCTCCCGCCAGTAATCCAGTGTCTCCTGAATCGTCTGCTCTAACGGAATCTGCGGTTTCCAGCCTGTCGCCGCGTTTAACTTTGTAATATCTGCTTCAATAATCGGAACATCCACCGGCCGGATCTTATTCGGGTCAATCTCCACCCGAATCTCCCTCGGAGAAAATGAAATAATCAGATCCAGAATCTCCCGGATCTCATGGGCATGTCCGCTGCCGACATTGTAAGTCTCTCCCGGGGTTCCTTTCTGCACCAGAAGTGCATACGCACGCACAACGTCACGCACATCCGTAAAATCCCGCTTTGCCGCCAGATTTCCGACATACATGACCGGTTCTTTCTTTCCCGTCTCGATCTCTGCTACCTGCTTGCAGAAATCTGAAATCACAAAGATTGGTGCCTGACACGGTCCGATGTGGTTGAATGCCCGGACCATCATCAGCTGCATATCATACGCCTGCGTATAGATGCTGGCAATCATATTCTGGCATACCTTTGTTGCCGCATAGATATTGCCCGGACGAAGGTAATTGTCCTCCTTGATCGGTGTCTCCCCTTCCCGGATATGCCCGTACTCTTCACCGGATCCGATCAGAAGCACCCGCGGTTTGTAAAAAAGCTCACGCACCGCATCCATCAGGTTCACACTTCCCTTGACATTGATGTCAATCGTAAGCCCCGGATTCTTCCATGCCACACTCACGGAACTCTGTGCCGCCAGATGAAAAATGTAATCCGGACGCACCTCGTACAGCAGCGCAACAATCTCATCCTTATTCAAAATATTCAGGTCGTGGATTGCCACCCCGGGTATCTCCAGCTGTTCATGCGCCAGTTTTGTCGCATGGACTTCCATTCCATGATTATTCTTTAACTCACGTGCCAGATAACTTCCTACGAAGCCTGCCGCACCTACAATCAATGCTTTGCTCATATTGTCATTCCCTTTTATTTATAAATGATAACTTTCTACCATATTTGCAAATTCCTGTGAATTTGCAAACCCCCAGAATACCTGTGTCCTGTCCATCATACCAGAGTTCAGTGCATTTGTCCAATCGCTTATTCCCGCATCATCTCCCTCTCTGTCAAAGCATCCGCGGTACAGCATTTTTACATATTCGGTATTCGACAAATTCTTGTTACTGCACTCTGTGGAAAAGACAAATCCATAGGCAATCTCCTGCATGGACTGCGTATGATGGTTGATTGCTTCACACCAGTGATTCAAACCGTCTGTATCATAATTCCTGCTTAAAAACTGTGTATAATTTCTGGCAACGAAACATGTAACGTTATAGTTCTGGTCGCGCTCTTCCGTCAATGAGACATCGCCCTTCTGGATCTCATACGTATTGCACAGCTGCTGGAATTCCTCTGAATTGATAAACTGGCGGAACACATAAAGTCTGGAGGCTCCGTTTTCCAATGTCTTGACCCAGCCTGCTTTTCCATCCGTATCCGATGCACGTCCCATCAGGCTCAGATACAGATGCTCCACATAATCTGCATTGTTATAATTATGATTCTGAAACTCCTCGCTGAACAAAAATCCGTATGCCACTTCCGCACCCGTTCTGCCGTTTGTCAGCTCCTGCGCCCAATAATCCAGTTCGCTCTGTTCTGCCGATCTGCCGAGTGCATTTTCATATAAAAGTGATGCAAACCGCTGCTTGCCGGTCAGCGTCGTTCCCGTGTTGCCGCTGTTTCCGTTGTCCGTGCCTGTGTTTCCGCCATTGTTACTGTCATTCGATCCGCTGCCTCCGCCTGTATTTCCGCCATTGTTACCGTCATTCGATCCGCTGCCTCCGCTGTTTCCATTGTCTCCGCCGTTGTTTTCCGGTGTTTTTACGGTTACGCTGCAGGTCAGCTTCTGATTGTCATAAGACGCACTCAGCGTTGCATTCGTCCAGCTCTCACTGGAAAGTTCATACGCCACGAGACGGTAAATCACATTTGCAACGCTCTCCGGCAGATCACTGTTCACCGGAAGTGTAAAGCTGGTCTCCCCTGCCGCAATCTTCTGACGGATCTTCTCGGCAAACGGATCCGACCACTGATGGATCTCCCCGGTCTTAATAAAATAATTTTCTTCCAGAGAGTTGCACTCATATCCGGCTACCGGCTGTGTGTGATCGCTGTGTACCAGCTTCATGATATCGTCATTCAGTCCGAAATACAGATGCTCATAAAACGTTCCTTTGTAAGACGCTCCCATATCATCCCAGGTGCTGTCAATCTGATACCACTTTCCATCCAGCTGCGCCGCTGTCCACACATGTCCGTTTCCGGCGATCCGTCCCGTCGGAATACCGACCTTATTTAGGAGCATCACATAGGCTCTGTGATATGACTCACAGGTTCCCTTTCCGCGCGCCAGAACGCCCTCTGCCGCACAATAGCTGTACGTATAGTCGTAATCCGCGTGATCTAAAATCCAGTCATGCAGCCAGACCGCCTTATCGAAATCGGTCGAGCAGCTCTTCTCACATTCGCCCGCAACATTTGCCACGAGTTCTTCCACCGATGGATAATTCGGATCGTTAATTACGATGGGGTACTCCAGCAGCCCTGTCGTCTTGGTCTGGTATGGTGTCGATCCCATATCCATGACACCAAACCGGATATAATACGTACCTGACGCATAAAAGGTGAATTTGAACTCATCGCTATCTCCGTAGACACTGTTTGACCCATAGCTGATATCATAGACAAAATTCTGCTGCGCATCCGTCAGTGAAGCAATCCGGTATTTGTAAGTACCGCTCCCGCCGGTCGCCAGAAGCTTAAATGTCACCTCTTCCCCGCACTTGATGTCTGATGGATACGATACCGTTAAATTCAGCGTGTCTGCCGCTTTTAATTCCTCAGATACCACTTCCTCTGCCATTACCGGCATACGGTTTCCGAGTGCCAGCACCATAGCGCACAATACTGTGCCAATTATCATTCTTATTTTTCTCATTTTGTACCTCAAAAGGGAATTCCGCCCGGAATTCCCCCCTTTCTTTTTTTATTGTTTACCAGTCTCCAAGAAAATTCTGGCAGTAATTCGTACCGTAAGCTCCCCCTGCCGCATAGCCGGTCGCCAGATACTCATACGATTCCTCCAGAATATTTCCTCTGTGTGTCTCAGAATTCATCCATGCATTTACCACCTGGGGCGCTCCGCTCTGTCCTCCCGCAATATTTTCACCGGCAGTACAATAATCCAGCCCCGCCTCCTCATAAAGTGAAAAACAATTTTCGCCATTTGGACGTATGTGACTGAAATAATCCACAATTTCCCCGGCACGCACCTGTGCTACCTGCTCCCACAGATCCTCTCTGGTCATAAGCTTTTCCAGACCATTGTTCTGACGCTGCTCGTTGCAAAGTGCCAGAATCTGAATATTCATCTGCCAGGCATCCGTAGCATCCGGTGTCTCAATTGCATTTCCAATATTGATTCCTGACGCAGCGCAACGCCTTAAAAACTCTGTGCTGAATAAAAATCCATTAAATACATACTCTCTGGTATTCGTATAATTAAGCTTGTCCACCCAGTCTGTAAGGCCTGCCTCATCCGGTTCACGGTCCATCATCGTGTGATACAGCATCGTTGCAAACTCTGCGTTAGACGTATGCTTCTCCTTATATTCTGTGCTGAATATAAAACCATACGCCACCTGGCTGCCCTCGGCACCGTTGGCAAGCTGTGCACTCCAGTCTGCAAGTCCCGCCTCATCCGGCTCGCGCTCCAGACAGATGCGGTACAATCTGGTCACAAAATCTGTGATGGTATCATTGTCTGTCCCACACCAGGAACAGTTGCCGAGAATCGGAATACTGATGCCGCTCCAGTCGCCGCTTCCACTCTCAATACCATAGGAAGCACAAAGCGCAGAAAATTCTTCCGAATTCACAAAGCCGGTCATGACCGCTCCTCTGGTCTGCCCTTCTGCCAGACGATTCATCCAGTCCGCCTTTCCGGCTTCATCTGCCGTGCGTCCGAAAAACGCCTGATACATGGCGTCCACATAGCAGCTGTTGCAGAGGTTCATATTGCGGAATTCCGTACTGAACACAAATCCGTACGCCACATCAGCGCCTCTTGCCTCTCCGGTCTGCAGACGATTCACCCAGTCTGCCCTGCCTTCCTCATCCGCTGCACGGCCAAGGCACACCTGGTACATCCGATCCACAAATGCGGTGACATTATCCTCCGCCCGCACCGGAACGGTCTTCCCCGTCAGAAGACCGGCTCCTGTAATCATGACGAAAGCAGCAATAAAAACCGCCAGCGATCTTCGTATCTTTTTCATTCAGTTCCTCCCTATCTCTGGTTGACGCAGATTGCAAACTCTGTCATCCCGCTTTAGTCTCTCGTTATTCCATACTTTTTGCACAGATTATTGAATTCTTCACTGCCGACAAATCCGTTAAATACATCTTCCCTGCTGTATCCCTGCGTCTGCATGCGGCTTACCCAGTCTGCCTTGCCGCCCGCATCTGCACTCCGGTCAAAAAATGCACGGTACAGATACTCCACATAATCATTGTCGTTCAGATTCTTATTCTTAAACTCCTGGGAGAAAATAAATCCCTGCGCTACTGAACCGCCGCTCTTTGTGTGATCCCACAGTCCGTTCGTCCAGTCGTTTAATCCGTCCGTATCCGGATTGCGGTCCAGGCAGATATTATAAAGTCTGGTCACAAATGCCGTCACACCGTCTGTGGCACCGCAGACCGTACATGCTCCTCTCGGAACTGTTCCGTACTGTGGAACCGCAATACCGTCTCCCCTCGTAATACCGTACTGGGTACACAGATTGTTAAACTCTTCGCTCTGCGAAAATCCGTTGAATACTTCCTCTCTGGTCGTTCCTGTCCCGAGTCTGCCGACCCAGTCATCCAGACCGCCCTGGTCATATTCCCGTCCCATGAACGCGCGGTAGAGCTGCTTTACATAATCGGTGTTGCAGTAATTGTAATTCTGGAATTCCTGGCTGAACACAAATCCGTATGACACCTCCACACCGGATGCCTGTCCGGATGACAATCTGTTCACCCAATCATTTAAGCCCGCATCATCCGGTTGACGATTTAAGCAAACCTGATACAGCCGGGTTACAAACTGTTCAATCGGATCTTCCGTAATCTCACGATTGCTTTCCGGCACGACCTCGACCACATTCTTGTTCACCCACATTGCCGGTCGGACGCCGCCGATCACATTTGCCACTGCCATACCGTCGTAGCGGAGCGAACCTGTGTAATGTACATACATGGCATCGTATGTATAGATACCCGGAGTCCGCAGCCACCAATAGGAACTCTGTGTCGTTGTATTGCGGAGCGCCGAGTCTCCGTTTCTGCTGAGAGCATACTCTGTGCAGTTCGCCATTCGCTTGCCGTCCGTATTCAGATAGTTGGCAGCCTCCGAAGCGCTGAGCAAAAAGATCTTGTCACTGGTCGCCGATCCGCCGGATGTTCCGAATACGGTATTCGACTCTCCGGATACCGATGTTGTGTAAATTCCCGACTTCTGTCCATCACTAAACGCCGCATTATAGAAGGAATCGTTCAGCCAGGTACGGATACTGCTGTTCGCCCATGTAACCGTTGTCTGCAGGTTCGGATAATACCGCTGGAAATCCAGGACATTCTTGCTGATCACAAGCGCCTTATCGCCCTGAATATCCAGTACCGTCCACTCAATGGTCTCAGCGCCGTTGGAAGTATTGTTATCCTGCTCGTAAGAACCGTATTT
>OJAL01001721.1_pt1 | contig 11576 bp, 9 predicted proteins | sample 1589301 | NCBI WGS metagenome assembly OJAL01 (sample SAMN03283261) | human gut metagenome | biome: human-associated habitat; material: feces | host: Homo sapiens | place: USA | collected 2013
AGCAACGCCTATATGGGACGTACAGCGCTGCTCGCGTGTCCCGAAGGCGGCATGAGCCTGTCAGCAATGGCAGGCCTAGACAGATCGTCGTTTAATACAGAACCCGGCTTACGGTCCATCTCGTTTTCCATTTGGTGTATCCACAGGGGGTTGTTAGAACCCTTCTTTGCCCCGCCGTCAGGCGCAGAGACAGAGAGGGTTGATAACAGCCCTCTTTTCGTTTTGGCCAGAGTGTGGTATACTATCCTCACCACGGGAGCACAGTTGTTCGCCGTGGGCAAACAAGAGAGACAGGATGTGAAATCCTCCGATGAAAGATGGTTTTTTGAAAGCAGCAGCCCTCTCGCCCGCGCTTCGGGTGGCGGACTGCGCCTACAACACCCGGCAGATCCTCACGGAGCTGCGTGCCGCCGCCGCCCGCGGCGTGAAGCTGGCCGTGTTCCCTGAGTTCTGCCTGACCGGCTATACCTGCGGCGACCTGTTCTTGCAGCGCACCCTGCAGCAGGGAGCCCTGACCGGCCTGCAGGAGCTGCTGGATGCCAGCCGGGAGCTGGACACCGTGGCCCTTGTGGGCCTGCCCCTGATGGTGCGGGGCAAGCTGTACAACTGCGCTGCCGTGCTCTGCCGCGGGCAGCTGCTGGGTCTGGTTCCCAAAACGTACCTGCCCAACTACGGCGAGTTCTATGAAAAGCGGCAGTTCACCCCCGGTTCCACCGAGGTGGAGTGGGTGAATGTCTGCGGGCAGGATGTCCCCTTCGGCACCTCCCTGCTCTTCCGCTGCCGCCAGATGCCCAGCTTTGTGCTGGGCGTGGAGCTCTGCGAGGACCTGTGGAGCGCCCTGCCGCCCTCCACCTTCCACGCACTGGCAGGCGCTACCGTCATCGCCAACCTTTCGGCCAGCGATGAAACGGTGGGCAAGGCCGAGTACCGCCGGGCACTGGTGGAAAACCAGTCTGCCCGCCTGCTCTGCGGCTACCTGTACGCCTCGGCAGGCCACGGCGAGAGCACCCAGGACATGGTGTTCGCAGGCCACGACCTGATCGCCGAGAACGGCACCCTGCTGGCCGAGGTGAAGCCCTTTGCAGGCGGCCTTGCCGAGACGGAGCTGGACTGCCAGCGGATGGAATCGGAGCGGGCGCGCAACACCAGCTTTGAGCCCAGCACCGAGGGCTACCAGACCGTGGAGTTCGACCTGGCCCTGACCGACACCGTGCTGACCCGCTGGGTAGACCCCACCCCCTTTATCCCCCACAATGAACAGCTGCGTGCCGAGCGCTGTGAGCTGATTCTGAAGATGCAGGCCGACGGCCTGGCCAAGCGTCTTGAGCACGCTCGCGCCAAAACAGCCGTCATCGGCATTTCGGGCGGTCTGGACAGCTGCCTTGCCCTGCTGGTGGCTGTCCGCGCCATGAAGCAGCTGGGCCGCCCCACCACCGATGTGCTGGCCGTGACCATGCCCTGCTTTGGCACCACCAAGCGCACCCGCAGCAATGCAGAGATCCTCTGTGACGAGCTGCACGTCAGCTTTACCGAGATCGACATTGCCTCCACGGTGCACAGCCACTTCCGGGACATCGGCCAGGACGAGAGCGTGCTGGACGTGACCTACGAGAACGGCCAGGCCCGCGTGCGCACGCTGGAGCTGATGGACACCGCCAACCGCACCGGCGGCCTGGTGGTGGGCACCGGCGACCTTTCCGAGCTGGCCCTGGGCTGGGCCACCTACAACGGCGACCACATGAGCATGTACGGCGTGAACGCAGGCGTGCCCAAAACGCTGGTGCGCCATCTTGTCCGGTACGAAGCCGACATTGCCGCCACCCCGGCCCTGAAAGAAGTGCTGCTGGACATCCTCGACACCCCTGTGTCCCCCGAGCTGCTGCCCGCCAAGGACAACGGCGAGATCGCACAGCGCACCGAGGATCTGGTGGGTCCCTATGAACTGCACGACTTCTACCTTTATTATGTGCTCCGCTTCGGCTTTGGCCCGGCAAAGATCTTCCGGCTGGCCAGGGCAGCCTTTGCGGGCCGGGAGGAATACCCGGACGCGGTGCTTTACAAGTGGCTGCGCAACTTCTACTGGCGGTTCTTTGCCCAGCAGTTCAAGCGCAGCTGCCTGCCCGACGGCCCCAAGATCGGCAGCGTGACCCTCTCGCCGCGCGGGGACTGGCGGATGCCCAGCGATGCCTGCGCCGCCCTGTGGCTGGCCGAGCTGGAACAGCTGTTCCCCCAGAAGGATGCCTGAGCCATGAAGCAGAAAAAAAATCTCTGGGTCAATTTACTGTTCGCCGCTGTTGTTCTGGTGATCGCGGGGGTGCTTTTTTACCTCCGCAGTGCCGGGCAGAGCGGCAGCACCCTGGGCGCGGAGCTGATCTACGGCGATGCGAACACAGTGCAGAAGATCTCTCTGGACAAGGATGCCGTCTATGACATCGACACCGGCTATCTGACGGTGCACATCGAGGTCAAGGACGGCGCGGCACGGTTCATTGATTCCCCCTGCCCTGACCACATCTGCGAAAGCTTTGGCTGGATCTCGCAGGAGGATCAGACGGCCACCTGCCTGCCGGCACGGGCCGTTCTGACCATCGTGCCCCTTGCCTGAGGACATGTCAAAAAGGAGAATTCCTATGTTTGATAAAACTTCCCGTTCCCACACGGACGATGACAGCACCCGGCACATCCACCGGGGCCACCGCCCGCCGGAAGAAAAGACTGTGGAGGTGGACAGTGCGGCCTTTTTTGCGCCGGAAACTGCCGCTCCCACCCCGCCGCCTGCACCGCCCAAGCCGCCGAAGCATACCGGCGGGCCTGCCCCGGAGTCAAAGCCGCCCCGCCGCAAGCCGAATGCAAATACCGGCGCGGCCAACCCGAAACGAGGTACTGTTTTGCTGATCGTACAAGCCATTCTGAGCATTGCGGCCTTCTTCCAGCTCTGTCGCACCCAGATGCTGCCCGCACTGTATCTGGTCATCATTGCGGCGCTGCTGGTGCTGTTCTGGCTGCTGGTCAAGCGCTGCCAGGAGTACAGCGCCCCCCGCAAGGTATCCCGGGTGTTCTCGGTGTTCCTGTGCGCCTTTCTGGCGCTGGGCTGTGTCTGGGCGCAGCAGGGCCTGAGTGCACTGGACAACGTGACCTCCGGCCTTGTCACCGGCACCGAGGCCAACAAGATCACCAAGGAGCCCTTTGTGGTCTACCTGAGCGGCGTGGACAACCGCGGCGAACTGACCGAAAAGGCCCGCAGCGATGTGAACATCCTTGCCGTGGTCAACCCCTCCACCAAACGGGTGGCGCTCATCAACACTCCCCGCGATTACTACGTTGATCTGGCAGGTACCAACAGCAAGGACAAGCTGACCCATGCCGGTCTGTACGGCGTGGAGACCAGCATGGCAACCCTGGGCAACCTGTACGGGGTCAATGTGGACCAATACCTCCGCATCAACTTTGCGGGCTTCATCAGCATCATCGATGCCGTGGGCGGCGTGGATGTCTACTCCGATCAGGCGTTCACCTCGGTGGGCAGCCCCGGCTATTATGATCCCACCACCTTTGCCGAGGGCTGGAACCATCTGGACGGCAAGAGCGCTCTGGCCTTTGCCCGTGAGCGCCACGCCTTTGCCTCCGGCGATATCCAGCGTGGCATCAACCAGATGAAAGTCATCGATGCCATGATGAACAAGATCAAATCTCCCACCGTGCTGATGAGCTTCTCCAAGCTGATGGATGCTGTGTCCGACTGCTTTGTAACCAGCCTTTCTCAGGAGCAGATCTCCGCATTGGTGCGGATGCAGCTGGCAAGCCTGTCTGACTGGGACATCCAGAGCTATACCGTGACCGGCACCAGCGGCAAGAGCTCCCAGTGCTACTCCGCAAAGGGTCAGAGCCTCTATGTGATGAAGCCGGATGAGAACTCCGTCAACCAGGCCAAGGAGCTGATTGCATCCGTTCTGGGCGGCGAGGGCACCGTGAGCGATACCCAGCAGACCCCCGAAAAGACCGAGGTATTCACCCCCACGGCTGACCCCAACGCGGGCACCTCTGTGGAGGAATCGCCCGACAGCGTCATTGTGGAGGAACCTGCCGAGAGCGTGCCTGCGGAACAGCCTGCCGATGAGCAGCCCGCAGAACCCACCCCCGAAGTGCCTGCCGAGAGCGAGGCTTCCACCGAAGCACCCGCTGAGAGTGAATCCAGCAGTGAATCCACCGGTGGAGCAGAAACACCTTCTATCTCTCTGCCCACGCAGGAGCAGGTGGAATCTGCTGCCAACTCCCTGCATCAGGCCGCTTCCACCGTGCTGGATGCCCTGTTCGGCTCCAGCAGCAGCGGAGAATAATACAGGATAAAACAGCACAAGCCCCGGGCCTTGCAAAAGGTCCGGGGCTTGTTGTCTTCTGATCTTACAGGGAAGCGCGATTACTCAGCGTCGCCCAGCTCAAAGGTCTTGACAGAGACAGTGCCGTTGCGGCCAGCCTTGTCGGTGCGCAGATACTGGCGGGTGGTCTCGCCGTTGCTGGTCACGTCAGCAACATAGATCTGCTCGGCCTCGGCCTCGATGGGGAACTCCTCGGCCATGCCCTTCATGGGCAGAGCGCTCAGGTCTGCGTAAGCGCCGTTCACCTTCCACAGCTTCATGGTGTCGCCGTTGGACAGGGTGAACTCGCCGTAGCAGTCAGCGGAGTAGGTGGTGCCGTTCACATCCAGATCCTCGGTGCTGACAACGCTGGCGGCAGCGGTCTCGCTCTCGGCAGCTTCGCTGGAAGCGGCCACAGAGGAAGCAGCCTCGCTGGAAGCAGCGGAGGATGCGGTGGAGGATGCGGTGGAGGATGCACTATTGGAGCAGCCAGTCATGGCAACAGCCAGCACAGCAGCGGTCAGTGCCAGACCCAGAGTACGATTGATTCTCATGTGATAGTCTCCTTCTATTCTGAAACCATATCAATTCCTGCGCCCGGCGTAAACCTTGTAAGCACCGGGCGTGCATGTGCTAGTCTACCACAACTGACTATATTGTTCAAGACTTTGCACAAAAAATAGCCCTCTCAGTCGCGCTGTCGCATGACTGAGAGGGCTCATATTACTTCATGATCTCCTGCAGCACGCTGTGGCCGTCCAGGCTGGAAGCATCCACGCCCAGATATTCACACACGGTCTGTGCAATGGTGCCAAAGCAGAGCCGGGTGCCCAAATCCACACCGGGCTTCACGCCCTTGCCGCAGACCAGATACGGCACATACTCGCGGGTATGGTCGGTGGTCTTGGTGTAGGAGGGGTCGCAGCCGTGGTCGGCGGTGATCATCAGCAGGTCACCCTCCCGCATCCCGGGGATGAAGTCGGCCAGGAAGCGGTCAAATTCGGTGGCGGCGGCGGCATAGCCGGGCACGTCGCGGCGGTGGCCGTAGAGCATATCAAAATCCACCAGATTCACAAAGGCCAGGCCCTCGAAATCCCGGGTCTGCAATGCCTTGGTGAAGGCGATGCCATTGGTGTTGCCGGTGGTCTTGATCTTTTCGGTCACGCCCTGTCCGTCAAAGATATCAAAGATCTTGCCCACGGCGATGACATCCCTGCCGGCCCCCTTCAGCAGGTCGAGCATGGTGGCACGGGGCGGCTTCAGGCTCAGGTCGTGGCGGTTGGTGGTGCGGTAAAAGGTCTCGGCGCTGCTGCCCAGGAAGGGCCGGGCGATGACACGGCCCACGCCGTACGCGCCCTTCAGCATCTCACGGGCGATCTCGCAGTAGCGGTAAAGCTCGTGCACGGGCACCAGCTCCTCGTGGGCGGCCACCTGGAACACGCTGTCGGCGCTGGTGTAGACGATGAGGGCATTTTCCTTCATGGCCTGCTCGCCGTAGTCCTTCAGCACCTCGGTACCGGAATAAGGCAGATTGCAGAGGACTTTGTGGCCGGTTTTTGCCTCAAACTCCTGAATGAGCTCCTCCGGGAAGCCGTTGGGGAAGGTGGGCAGCGGGTTCGGGCTGACCACACCGGCGATCTCCCAGTGGCCGATGGTGGTATCCTTGCCCATACTCTGCTCCTGCAGGCGGGCAAAGGCACCGGCGGGCGCGTCGGTCTTTTCGCCCGCGGTCACACCGTCAATGTTGAACAGGCCCAGCTTTTTTAGGTTGGGGCAGTTGAAATTGGGATGCCCTGCAATGGCCCCCAGCGTGTTGGTGCCCTCGTCGCCAAAGGCGGCTGCATCCGGCTCCGCGCCGATGCCAAAGCTGTCCAGTACGATCAAAAATACACGCTTTTCCATATGTTTTCACTCCATTTTCCTCCGGGCTGCCCCGGAACAGTCGCACTTTTGCTTACCTTCATTATAAGCAAATCCCACTGGTTATGCAAGCGCTTTGTGGTGGAAAGTTTTTTGTTCAAACCTGATGAAATCTTAGCAGTTTCTTTGCAAAGATTTTTCTTGCGCTATTGTATCCAAGAGCTTATAATGTATAGTGGTATGGTTTTTTGAAACAGCCATATTGGCGTATACTGCCGCCGCGGGCGCAAAGCAATCACTGCCCGCCAGAGAGCAGCCAGCTTGGGCTGCTGCGTCAAGATAGAGAGCATTATAGCTTGAACGTTGGAGGTATTTTATGAGAAAAACGAAGATCATCTGCACCCTGGGCCCTTCTACCGATAAGGGCGATGTCCTGCGCGACCTGATCGCAAACGGCATGAACGTGGCCCGTTTCAACTTCTCCCACGGTTCCTACGAGGAGCACGGCGGCCGTCTGGCAAAGCTGAAAGCTCTGCGTGAGGAGCTGGGCAAGCCCGTTGCCGCCCTGCTGGACACCAAGGGCCCCGAGATCCGCCTGAAGGAGTTCAAGAACGGTGTGGAGATGCTGGAAGCCGGCCAGACCTTTACCCTGACCACCCGCGAGGTGGAGGGCACCAAGGAGATTTGCTCCGTCACTTACAAGGATCTGCCCCAGGACGTGCAGCCCGGCGGCACCATCATGCTGGACGACGGCCTGATCATGCTGCACATTGAGCAGGTCACCGACACCGACATCATCTGCACCGTGCTGAACAGCGGCAAGATCAAGACCAAAAAGGGTGTCAATGTGCCCGGCGTGCATCTGTCCATGCCCTACCTGAGCCAGAAGGACCGCGAGGACATCATCTTTGGCGTGCAGAACGGCTTTGACTTCATCGCTGCTTCCTTTGTGCGCACCGCACAGGATGTGTACGACATCCGCAACCTGCTGAATGAGTACGATTCCAACATCCGTATCATTGCCAAAATCGAGAACCGCGAGGGTGTGAACAACATCGACAGCATCCTCTCCGCAGCCGATGCCGTCATGGTGGCCCGTGGTGACCTGGGCGTTGAGATCGACTTCACCGAGCTGCCCGGCATCCAGAAGGACATCATCGACCGCTCCTTCTCCTTCGGCAAGCCCATCGTCACTGCCACCCAGATGCTGGACAGCATGATGGTCAACCCCCGCCCCACCCGTGCCGAGATCTCCGACGTGGCAAATGCCATCTACGATGGCACCTCCGCCATCATGCTGTCTGGTGAGACCGCTGCCGGTGACTACCCCGTGGAGGCCCTCAAAACCATGTCCGCCATTGCAGAGCGCACCGAGAACGAGGAGCACTACCGCGCCCAGCGCCACGCCGAGATCCAGATCAGCGTCAGCGATGCAACCGCTCATGCTGCCTGCCTGACCGCCAAGGACGTGAACGCTGCCGCCATCGTCACCGTGTCTGAATCCGGCAACACTGCCCGCCTGCTGAGCAAGTACCGCCCCAAGCAGCCCATCATTGCCTGCGTTATGGACGAGCAGGTGCAGCGTCAGCTCTCCCTGAGCTGGGGCATCACTTCCCTGCTGATGGGCCCCGCCCACAGCACCGATGAGCTGATCGAGATGTCCACCGCTCTGGCCGAGAAGAACGGCTACCTGCACAACGGCGAGCTGGCCGTTGTGACCGCAGGCGTGCCTGTGGGCGTTTCCGGCACCACCAACATGATCAAGATCCACATGGTGGGCAACTGCCTGGCCACCGGTGTAGGCGTGGGCCGCGGCAAGACCGATCTGGTCTCCGCCAGCGGCAAGGCCTGCGTCTGCCGCACTCTGGAGGAGGTCAAGGCAAAGTTCCGCCCCGGCATGGTGCTGGTCGTTCCCTCCACCACCAACGAGATGCTGGGCTATGTCCGCGATGCCGCCGCTCTGGTGGTTGAGGAGCCCGGCCTGAACAGCCACGCTGCCATTGTGGGCAACTCCCTGCTCAAGCCCACCATCGTGGGTGCTGCAGGTGCCTGCAGCCACATCCGCGACGGCCTGGATATCGCTGTGGATTGTGCCCACGGCAGTGTCCAGCGCCTGCAGGCCTGATCCTGAAGGAGAACATCATGGAACGCATTGCAAGCTTCTGTGTCGATCACACCAAACTGGACCGGGGCATGTATCTGAGCCGCCAAGATGGTGATGTGCTGACCTGGGACATCCGGATGAAGAAGCCCAATCAGGGCGATTACCTGACCACCGGTGCCGCCCACACGCTGGAGCACCTGTTTGCCACCTACGCCCGCAACAGCGCGGTGAAGGACGGCGTGATCTACGTTGGCCCCATGGGCTGCCGCACCGGCTTCTACCTGCTCACCCGCGGGCTGACCCCGGCGCAGGCATTGGAGCTGACCGTGGATTCCTTCCGCTTCATGGCCGCCTTTGAGGGGGATATCCCCGGTGCCAGCGAGGTGGAATGCGGCAACTACCGCGATATGGATCTGCCCGCCGCCAAGGCCGAGGCAGCCGCCATGCTGCCGGTGCTGGAAGCACTGACCGCTGACCAGCTGCACTACTAAGCGATACAGCAAAAGACCTCCCCATGCAGGCAGCACCTGCACAGGGAGGTCTTTTTGCGTTTCAGGAAAGCTCTTTTGCGGAGTGCTTACTCCACGATGATGCTCTTGCCGGTCATCTCAGCAGGGACAGGCAGGCCGATATAGGGCAGCATGGTGGGGGCGATATCTGCCAGGCAGCCACCCTCGCGCAGCTTCACATCGCCGCAGCCAACGGCCACAAAGGGCACCACGTTGGTGGTGTGGGCGGTGAAGGGAGTGCCGTCCGGGTTCATCATCTTCTCGGCGTTGCCGTGGTCAGCCGTGATAAAGGCGCAGCCACCTGCGTTCAGCACAGCGGTGACCACCTGATCCACAGCGGTATCCACAGCCTCAACGGCCTTGACAGCGGCATCGAACACGCCGGTGTGGCCGACCATGTCGCAGTTGGCAAAGTTCAGGATGACCACGTCATACTTGCCGCTCTCGATGCGCTTGACGCACTCAGCAGCCACCTCAGGGGCACTCATCTGGGGCTGCAGGTCGTAGGTGGCAACCTTCGGGCTGGGGATGACGCAGCGGTCCTCACCCTCGTAGGGAGCCTCCACACCGCCGTTGAAGAAGAAGGTGACGTGTGCATACTTCTCGGTCTCGGCAATGCGCAGCTGGGTCTTGCCGTTCTCGGACAGGTACTGGCCCAGAACATTCTTCAGCTCCACGGGAGGATAGGCGACCTCGCAGTTGGGCATGGTGGCATCGTACTCGGCCATGCAGACATAGTTGACCTGCTTGCGGCCGCCGCGGCGCTCGAAGCCCTTGAAGTCGTCATCGCAGAAGATGCGGGTCATCTGGCGGGCACGGTCAGGACGGAAGTTCATAAAGATGACGGTATCGCCATCCTGCACGCGGCCGCCCTCGCAGGTGACGCAGGGCAGAACGAACTCGTCGGTCTTATCGGCAGCATAGGATGCCTCAATGGCCTCGGCAGCGTTGGCAGCGTGGTTGCCCTCACCGTAGACGAATGCGGCGTAAGCCTTCTCCTCGCGGTCCCAGTTGTTGTCGCGGTCCATAGCGTAGTAACGGCCGGAAACGCTGGCGATCTTGCCAACACCCAGCTCATCAAGCTTGGCCTGCAGGTCAGCCAGGAAGCCCTTGCCGGCGTGGGGATCGGTATCACGACCATCGGTGATGCAGTGCAGGTAGACTTCCTTTGCGCCCATGTGCTTTGCCATTTCCAGCACGCCGAACCAGTGGTCAGCGTGGCTGTGGACACCGCCGGTGCCCACCAGGCCCATCAGGTGGATGGCCTTGCCTGCCTCAATGGCGGCCTTCATGTTCTTGACCAGCACGGGGTTCTTGAACATCTCACCATCCCGGATGGATTTGGTGATGAGGGTCAGCTGCTGGTAAACGATGCGGCCAGCGCCCATGTTGGTGTGGCCCACCTCAGAGTTGCCCATCTGACCATCGGGCAGGCCGACAGCCATGCCGGAGGCATCGATGGTGGTCATGGGATATTTTTCCATCAGGGCATCCAGATGGGGGGTCTTTGCGGCGACCACGGCATTGCCGTAGGTCTCGTTGGGCACCCAGCCAAAGCCATCCATGATGCACAGAAGTACAGGTTTCTTGGACATAACGTTGAATCTCCTTTGATTTAGAACAAATAGCGCCCGGCACAGCGCTGGAAAAACGGCGCAGCCGGGCGCTGGGAAAACAGGTCAGAGGACTTTCTCAGCCGTTGGAAGCGGCATTGACGATAACAGCAAAATCAGGAGCCTTCAGAGATGCGCCGCCGATCAGGCCGCCGTCCACATCCTTCTTGCTCAGCAGCTCCTCGCAGTTCTTGGCGTTCATGCTGCCGCCGTACTGGACCGTGACAGCCTCGGCCACAGCCTCGCCGTACACTTCGCCAATGACCTTGCGGATCTGAGCGCAGACCTCCTCGGCCTGGTCAGCAGTCGCGGTCTTGCCGGTGCCGATGGCCCAGATGGGCTCGTAGGCAATAACCACGTTTGCCATCTGCTCGGCGGTCACGTCGCGCAGGGCGATCTTGGTCTGCATCCGCACCAGCTCCTCGGTCACGCCCTCCTCGCGCTGCTGCAAGCTCTCGCCCACGCAGATGATGACCTTCAGGCCCGCATTCAGGGCAGCCAGAGCGCGCTTGTTCACGGTCTGGTCGGTCTCTGCAAAGTACTGGCGGCGCTCGGAGTGGCCGACGATGACGTACTCCACGCCCAGATCCACCAGCATATCGGCGCTGATCTCGCCGGTGAACGCACCGGACTTCTCAAAGTGGACATTCTCAGCACCCACATGGATGTTGGTGCCCTTGGTCTTTGCCACAGCGGTGACCAGATCGGTGTAGGGGGTGCAGATAACGACCTCACAGGAAGCATCCTTGACGGCGGGGATCAGCTCGTCCACCAGCTTGGCTGCCTCAGTGGCGGTCTTGTTCATCTTCCAGTTGCCTGCAATGATTGCCTTACGCTTTGCCTTATCCATTCTAACGATCTCCTTATCACAAAATACCTCCCCGCCGCCTTCGGTGCCGCCTCTCCCGGCAGGAGAGGCAGGATAAACGACATCTCCTGCCTCCCGGATGGGGAGCTGGCGAGCGTCGGCAAGCCTGAGAGATCTTATTACCCAAAATAAAAAGTGCGGCGGCGTATATGCCGCCGCACCTCAGTGATGCTGGTTCAGATGCTTATGCGTTCTGGATCACAGCGATACCAGGCAGCTCCTTGCCCTCCAGATACTCCAGAGAAGCGCCGCCGCCGGTAGAGATGT
>OJAL01001746.1_pt1 | contig 11429 bp, 8 predicted proteins | sample 1589301 | NCBI WGS metagenome assembly OJAL01 (sample SAMN03283261) | human gut metagenome | biome: human-associated habitat; material: feces | host: Homo sapiens | place: USA | collected 2013
TATCATATAAATGATGTACACAGTAAGCGTTATCCCAGTAAATACGGAAGTCTTTTGCCGCCGGTTTTAATCTGGCAAAACGGCGTACCGTCTCATCCGAGTAGGTAATTCCCTGCGGATTGGAGTATTTCGGCACACACCAGATTCCTTTGATCGCCTCATCCTTGCTGACAAGCTCCTCCACCATATCCATATCCGGTCCTGTCGGAAGCATTGGAACATTGATCATCTCAATGCCAAAATATTCCGTGATGGCAAAATGTCTGTCATAGCCCGGAACCGGACATAAGAACTTCACCTTGTCAAGCTTGCACCACGGCGTATTTCCCATCACACCGTGTGTCATGGAGCGTGAAATCGTATCGTACATGATATTTAAGCTGGAATTGCCGTAGATAATGATATTTTCCGGATTGCACTCGATCATATCGCCAATCAGCACTTTCGCCTCCTGGATTCCGTCCAGTACACCGTAGTTGCGGCAGTCCGTTCCATCCTCGCATGCGAGATCGGAATAGGACGAGAGAACATCCATCATGCCCATAGACAGATCCAGCTGTTCCTGGGATGGCTTTCCTCTGGACATGTCAAGCTTCAATCCCCGCTGCTGGAACTTCTTGTATTCTGCTTCCAGATGTTCCTTCTCTTTTAACAGTTCCTCTTTGCTCATCTCCTGATATGACTGCATTGTTCCTTCCTCCTGCTATCTGTATATACATTTTATATGAACCTTATTTCTAAGGCTGCATCCCTTTTATTTTTTCAAAATATTCCCGGATTGTTTTCTCATAGCCGTTCTCCGACGGATGATAAAACATGCGGTCTGTCAGACCGTCCGGCAGATACTGCTGCTTCACATAATGATTCGGATAATCATGCGCGTATTTGTAACCGACGCCGTGTCCCAGCTTCTGTGATAACTTATAGTGTGCATCCTGCAGGTGCACCGGAATCGGTGCCGTCATGGTATCCCGCACCGCCGCCATGGCATCGCTGATGGCACAGACCGCGGAATTGCTCTTCGGTGCGCTCGCCACATAGGTCACCGCCTGCGCTAAAATGATCTGAGCCTCCGGCATACCGATGCGCTCCACCGCCTGTGCCGCCGATGTGGCGACCACAAGCGCCATCGGATCTGCATTGCTGACGTCCTCCGCCGCACAGATCATGATACGCCTTGCTATAAACTTGATGTCCTCTCCCGCATACAGCATCCGCGCGAGATAGTAGACTGCCGCATCCGGATCGGAACCCCGCATACTTTTGATAAAAGCGGAGATCGTGTCGTAATGGTTATCTCCGGACTTGTCGTATTTGACCACGCGCTTCTGGATACATTCACTGGCAACCGCAAGCGTGATGTGAATCTTTCCGTCCGCACTCCGCTCCGTCGTCAGCACGCCGAGTTCGATCGCCGTGAGTGCCGCGCGGGCATCCCCGTTCGCAACATCCGCCAGAAATTCCAACGCATCGTCATCAATCACGGCATCATAAGCGCCCAGTCCCTTTTCCCGGTCGTTTACCGCGCGGAGAATCAATGTCCGGATATCCTCCTTCGACAGGCTCTTTAATTCAAAAATGATGGATCTGGACAACAAAGCTCCGTTGACCTCAAAATACGGATTCTCTGTCGTTGCACCGATCAGAATGATCGTGCCGTCCTCCACGAACGGAAGCAGATAATCCTGCTGTCCCTTATTGAAGCGATGAATCTCATCAATAAAGAGGATCGTCTTCCTGCCGTACATTCCCTGGTTGTTCTTCGCCTGCGCGATCACTTCCTCCATGTCCTTCTTGCCGGCAGAAGTCGCATTGATCTGTAAAAACTCTGCGCTTGTCGTATGCGCGATCACTTTTGCAAGCGTCGTCTTACCGGTTCCCGGCGGACCGTACAGTATGATGGAACTTAGCTTATCCGCTTTGATCGCACGGTACAGCAGCTTATCTTTTCCTATAATATGCTGCTGCCCCACCATCTCATCCAGCGTCGTGGGGCGAAGTCTGGATGCAAGCGGCGCCTCTGTTTCTTTTTGCTGTTCTCTCATATATTCAAATAAATCCATGTCAAAACCTGCTTTCTGATGTATAAAAATTCCCGGTCACTGCCTTCCGGCGCATGTCCGCACATGGCGCACACTTGACCGTTTTGAATTTTTTCAATACAAAACTTGCATTTTTTTAATGATTCGTAGTTTTAATCATGCTTTTTCCAAAAAATATGACAGATTGCAACTCAAAAATTGCATCGCTTCTATTACAATACACGATACATGCCCTTTTTACAAGTAAAATATGTATTTTCTCTGTTGTGCACGATTTTCCCTTGAAATCATTTTCTATACTGTAACAAATTGATCGGAGGGTTGCAAGTCCCACCGTGTCTCACTCCAGCAGAATATCCTCCACCGTCACAAATGTATACCCCTGTGCCTTCAATTCATCGATGATCTTAAATGCGGCCAGCACGGACGACTCCGACGCATCATGAAGCAGAATAATATCATTCTCCTCGACATCCCCCAACACGCGCTGCGCAATGACCGATGAGTTGCTCGTCGCCCAGTCTTTCGGATCGACATCCCAGAGCACCTCAATCATTGTCGTCTCATAATCCAGATTCGGTTTCCAGCACCCGAACGGCGGCCGGATATACTCCGGGAACACGCCGATAATTTCATGAATCGCTGCATTCGTCTTATCCACCTGCTCGATCGCCGCCGCATCGGTCAGATTGCTCAGATTGACATGTTCATAGGCGTGTGTTCCAATCAGATGTCCGCCCTCATGGATTTTCTTCACAATCTCCGGATACTGCTCCACTTCTTTTCCCAACAGAAAAAACGTGGCGCTCACACCACGTTCCTTCAATCCCGAAAGAAGCTCCTCCGTATAGTCCGGATTAGGTCCGTCATCAAATGTAATTGCCACTTTTTTTGCCAATTCATCCATCGCCATCGCCTCCCTGGCCTCTGTTGGCACACGCAGGGATACCTGCATGTAAAAAGCCGCACAACACCCCGCCGCCATGCATGCCATTCCTGCTGCCACCCAGATCAGTCTGCTTCTTTTCTTTTTATTATAAAACCCGCTTCCTGCTATGCGCACCTCTACTCTGACCTTTATGCTCTGTCACTTAGAGTATATTCCGAAAAGCGCGAAGCTATCACTCCACTGCAGAAAGTGCTCACATAAACTGATTGCCACCCGGCTCCTGAACGTCATAATAATCTCTGAAATAATCGTAGGGATCATTATAGTAATCGTAGCCGCCACTGCCATCACCGTCATACCATCCGTCATTTCCGCCGTCGTCATACCATCCGTCATTTCCGCCGTCGTCATACAATCCGCCGCTTCCGCCGCCGTCATAGCTGCCATTTCCACCGCCGCCGTACCATGCATCATTTCCATCACTTTCATAGCTGTCTTCGTACTGATCGTATAGGAGATCTTCGTATGTAATCCCCGCATTTGTCATTCCGAACCACATGGCAAGATATAAAACGACAGAAAGCACCATTGAGACCGCCGCTGTGATGATTCCACCGATTGCAAGACCATGCTCCTTATTTTTTGTGATCTGAATGATTCCGAAAATAATCGCCAGAATTCCCGTCACCCAGTTGATGCAGGTACAAAACAGCAACACAGACACGATTCCAAGTATGAGCGATGCAATGCCATATCCTCTGCCATCGCCTTTCTGTTTCTGCTGCGGCATTCCCGGATTCATTTCATTCGCATTCGGCACCCCTGCATATGCCCCTCCCGGATTCATTCCATTCGCATTCGGCATCCCTGCATATGCGCCTCCCGGATTCATTCCGTTCGGATTCGTCATTCCCGGATTCACTCCCGGATTTTCTCCGCCAGGCACCACTGCAGCCCGCTCAAACGCCAGCCGCGGCGCGCCGTTTGCCAGATGAATCACTCCGCAGTACACAAATCCGTTTTTTTGCAGAAGATGCTGCATAATGCGGTTGTCCTGATGCGTATCAGCCCTAAGACTGCTGCAGCCATGCATTTTTGCCTGCTCGGCACACCAGGAAAAGCAGATTCCCGCCACGCCGCGGAGCCGTCCGGCGGATGCCAGCCGGTGCACGGTTCCATAACTTCCATTCGTGCGCCACATCCCCTGCCCAATCTGCCGGTAGGTCGGATCCTCCCCTTCTATATAGGAAAACACAGCCTCAATCACGCCATCCCTGTCAACTACATAACTGACTCCGCGTGCGATGTCCTCCTCAATCAACGCTCTGGACGGATACCCCTCCACCCACTGGTTGGGGTTGCCGGACGCGTGCATATACTGCACCGCCCTCGCATATATCTGCATGATCTGTTCCAGATCCTGTATGGCTGCTCTGCGAATCATCATCTGACTGTTCCTCTCTTTTCTAACCTCTCATCCACCGGATGTTCTGCAATATACTTTTCCAATATCTCAGCGGCATCCCCGACAAGTTCCTTGCAGGGGCGCTTTTTATAATACTCGGCAGTCCGTTCCTTCGGTGTCGGTTCTTCCCGCTTTACCGATAAACCAAGCAGTTCCCGACAGACAATCGAACCGTTTTTTTCCTCAAACGCCTTCGCCAGTTCCTGGATTCTCGCATAGTGTGCCGCTTTTTCCTCCCGGGCGCCCGGGTCGTCATAGCCGTATAATATGCCCGCCGTAAGAAACATCCCGCTGACCGCTCCGCACACCTCGCGCAGTCTTCCCATTCCGCCGCCGAAAGACGAGCTGAGTACCGCCGCCGTGTGCGTGTCCATTCCATGTAAATCCGAAAACGCCAGAAATACCGACTGCGCACAATTATATCCTTCTTCAAACAGTGCCATCGCACGCTCTCTTCTCATCCCATTCCCTGCCTCACATTTCTTTCAGAATACCTTAACTATATAACTTTTCCTACATTTTCTCAACGATTATGTTATAATAGTTCCAATCTCAAAACAGGAAAGGAGCGGAACTTTGGTTCCAGACACACATGAGTACATTGAACCTTACCCTGCTCACAGATCTCTATGAGCTGACCATGATGCAGGGATATTTTAAAAATCATAATCAGGATGTTGTCGTCTTTGACGCCTTTTACCGCAACAATCCCTGCGACGGCGGTTATTCCGTCTGCGCAGGTTTAGCGCAGGTCATCGACTACATCGAGAATCTGCATTTTGACGCGGACGACATCAACTATCTGCGCAGTCTGAAAATATTTGACGAAGATTTTCTGGAATACCTGAGCAATTTCAAATTTTCCGGCGACATCTACGCCGTCCCGGAAGGCAGCCTGATCTTCCCGAGAGAACCTCTGGTAAAAGTTGTCGCTCCCATCATGGAGGCACAGTTAATCGAGACTGCCATCTTAAATATCGTCAACCACCAGTGTCTGATCGCGACCAAGGCCGCCCGCGTCTGTTACGCGGCCAAGGGCGATAATGTCATGGAGTTTGGTTTACGGCGCGCACAAGGTCCGGATTCCGGTACCTACGGTGCCAGAGCTGCCGTAATCGGCGGCTGCAACGGCACTTCCAATGTTCTCGCCGGTCAGATGTTCCATGTGCCGGTACTCGGCACGCACGCCCACAGCTGGATCATGAGTTTTCCGGATGAGTACACTGCGTTCCGCAAATACGCCGAGCTCTACCCGTCCGCATGTATTCTGCTCGTGGATACCTACGACACGTTAAAATCCGGTATTCCGAATGCCATCCGTGTCTTCACCGAGATGCGCAATGCCGGTATCCCGCTGACTTATTACGGAATCCGCATGGACAGCGGCGACCTCGCCTACCTCTCCAAGCAGGTGCGCAAAATGTTGGACGAAGCCGGTTTTTCGGACGCCGTGATCTCCGCTTCCAACGACCTTGACGAATACCTGATCGAAAGCTTAAAATTGCAGGGCGCAACCATCAGCTCCTGGGGTGTCGGCACAAATCTGATTACCTCGAAGGACAACCCTGCCTTCGGCGGTGTTTACAAGCTTGCCGCCATCCGCACTGCAGACGGAAGTTTCCAGCCGAAGATCAAGTTATCTGAGAATGTAGAAAAAGTCACAAATCCCGGCAACAAGACATTTTACCGCGTCTATGACAAAAAGACCGGCAAGATCAAGGCCGATCTCATCTGCCTGTACGATGAGACATTCGACGAGAGCGAAGACTTAAAGCTGTTTGATCCGAACGCTCCCTGGAAAAAGACGAGACTTCCGGGCGGAAGCTACACTCTGCGCGAGATGCTGATTCCAGTAATAAAGAACGGAAAAACTGTCTACACTTCCCCGAGCGTCATGGAGATCCGTGAAATCTGTAACCATGAAAAAGACACCATCTGGGATGAGACCAAGCGTTTCGTCAACCCGCAGGAGATCTATGTCGATCTGTCCCAGAAGCTCTACGATATGAAAACGGCTCTCTTAAACGAAATGAGTATGGATTCTTAATAGCAGGCAATCCCTGGGCTGTACCAGAGAGAACTTTTTCGGATAATGCATGTGTATAAAGTTCCAGCTGTAACCGTCAGCAGCATTCTGACCGCAAAATCCGGTATTTCTAACCACACCGCGTCCGGCATCTTTGATGATCCGTGTCTTTCCAAGCTTTGAACACTCCGCAGGATGTGTCCGCAAGCCGGCAGACAATTTTAGGACTTTTGTGTGGCGCTTATTGCCACTGATGAACAAAACATAACCGCGCGAAGCCGATGTTTGAATTGGCATCTGCCTTATTTTCAATAGCAGATGCCAACGAGTTTCGGTTCGCGCGGTTTTATATTGTTTGTGAAGAAGTGGCATTAGCGCCACTAAAAAGTCCGCTCATTGTCTGCGGGTTGCCGGACACACCTGTGGATTGTCAAAGCGTGGCAAAGACACGGAATTTGATGCCGGACGCGGCACGGAAGAAATACTCGCATTTTGCTTTAAAGAATACCTCACGCAGCTGCATCCGCAGCCTCTTTCGTTCTTTTGTTCTCCATACAACTGTCCGGGATCATGTCTCTCCCACTACGGCTGTGCGTCGACTACCGCTTCTTCGGGCTGCGGATACAGCTGCGGCACTACCACTTCTTCTTCGGGCACCGTGACACGGCTGCCACTGCTCGCAGCTCCACATAGCAGCCGCACGCCATACAGGTTCCGGCATTCAGCTTCTCACAATCCTGACAGACCGCAAGTCTGCTCTCGTAGACTTCCTCTGTAACCCGGTCCGCCGCTTTGATCGCAGCGCGGTATTTTTCAATCATTTCCATACTGTCCCCCGCCTCGATCATATCCCGAAGCAGACAGCGCGTACACACTCTCGTCTCCATATCTCATGCCCACATTTCTGAATTTTTACCGGCAATCCTGCTCGTCGAACCCGAACACCGGTCGGCCGTCCTGCCATCTGATCTTCATAAGCATTGCATGACGGTTCGGATTGTACAGCGGGTTGCCCACAATCTCCGTCTCCGTTCTCGCATGGTAGACCATAATGTCATCTCCTGCCTCATCCTTCGTGAAGGAATTATGTCCCGGGCCGTAGATTCCCGCTTTTTCACTGGATGTAAGTACCGGATAGCGCTCTTTTTTCCAGGAGAGCGGATCTAACAGATCTGCGTCTGCATCCGCCGTCATCATACCCATGCAGTAATGCACGCCGGTATCGCTGGCGGAATACGTCATAAATACTTTGCCGTCCTTCTGAATGACCGCCGGTCCCTCATTTACCCAGAAGCCGTGGCGCTCCCAGTCGTAATCCGGCGTTGTCAGAAGAACCTGCACGGAATCCAGCGTGTAGCCGTTCTTCATTCTGGCGATGTAAAGATTGGAAATCTGCCTGCCGACTCCCACTTTTTCCGCCCAGATATAATACCATGTTCCGTTTACCTCGAAGACAGTCGCATCCAGGGAAAACGCCTCGAAGGAAAATTCATCTCCATCCGCACGGGTCATCTTGCCTTTTTCCACCCACGGATCATGAATCGGGTCATCTCCCTGACACTCCAGCACATACGGGCGGATCGCCCAGATGTCATCCTTATCGCCGCCAGCATAGTAGAGATACCATTTTCCAAAGAGATAATGCAGTTCCGGCGCCCAGATATGGATGCTCTGCGGTCCGCTCTCGTGCTTATGCCACACCTCATGTTCTTCGGCATCCGCAAGATCCGCAAGATGTGAGGCGCTGCGCAGCACAATCCTGTCATATTCCGGCACGGATGCGGTAAAATAATAGGTTCCATCCGTGTGACGATACACATAGGGATCTGCTCTCTGCAAAATCCACGGCTCATTATATTTCAACTGTTTCTCCATCTTTTTCTCCTTATAACAGATCCGGCTGAGCCCTTGCCGGACGCTTTGCTTTTTTATTCTGTTTTATTCTGGTTTATTCCGCGATATATTTCACACCCCAGACACTCTGGTTTCCGCCCACGGCAGAAAATGTCATCACATCGGTGCCTGCCTCGTCTTTCATCTGGCAGAACACGCCACTGTAGTCCTCCCCGTCAATCGTAATGTGCATATAGTACGTTCCGTCAACAGCTTCCCAGGTTCCCGCTGCCTCTCTTCCGACGACTGTACCGTCAGCATTCAAGTACAGGATCACCGGGTTGGCAATGTCATTGCTGATATTGGTTCCCTGATTGATCACAAAATATCTTCCGACCACGGCATCCGTCTCATAACCGGTACCGCTCACCGTCTCTCCCTGTGTCTGATACGGCAGTTCGCACGGCCATCCGTCCTCGTTCATCAGCATCTGATGTACGCGCGGCGAATGATTTTCCGTGCCGTTGTTAAAACGGGTATGGTAGACCAGATACTGTCTGCCGTCCTCATCGATGAATGCAGAGTTATGTCCGGTCGCCATGTACGCGCGCTCTAAAGACGGAAGCTTATAATTGCCGGTCAGCTTCAGACCGTAAAGCTGATGATCCACATCCGCGGTCGGGTATTCCCCGTTCATGTCCACATAATCACCGTCCACGGTCTTGGAACGGAACACGCGCACCTGATAACCGCCGCTACTCGTGAGCGTACCATAGGAAACATACAGATAATAGTATCCGGTCGTCTCGTCATAGAGAATGTACGGCGCTTCGATGGATTTATGTCCACCGCCGAGCAGCTTTTTCCCGTAATACGCATCCACATTATGTTCTTCATCTGCCTCCGGGTGGATCACCTGACCGGTCGCGGGATCAATTTCCAGCAGATAGATGCCACCGCTCCAGGAACCATACACCATCCACATACGGTCATCCGTATCATAAAATACCGACGGATCGATCGCATTTGGATATTCCTCAAAGTTATAACTGTTGTTTCTCACATAATTCTTTAACGCATATTCCTCATCCACATAATCAAGCACATCCGTTCCTGTAATTGTATCCTTGTCAAAACCGGAATAGATGAGCGCTCCCTGCCACTCGTAAGGTCCCTCGATCGTCTCGGATGTTCCGAAGCACAGATTCGATGCATTCCAGGTGGATGTCGTGCAATAGTACATGTAATACAGTCCGGTCGTCTTGTTATAGATTACATCCGGTGCCCAGACATGTGTTTTCTTATCATCTGTCTGAATCAGGCTGTTCTTGCTGCCAGCGTAGGCAAACGCCTCGTCTGCCACACCATAGATCTGACCGTAGACCGGATTCGTCTTGTTGTATCCGTCCGCAATGGACTCCCAGTGCAGCAGATCATCACTTTTTGCTGCAGACATATGGGAACCGAAGATATAATAAGTTCCGTCTTCCTCATAGATTGACGGATCATGTACCGCCACCCCGGAGGAAACGTCCCCGGTCTGAATCCCGTCGTAGCTCACCGTAAAATTGTAATCGGTATTCTCCGGCGTCTCAGACTCCGTCACATTCTCTGCCGCCTCTGTCGTTCCACAGGCAGCAAGTCCGGCGGTCATTGCCGCCACAAGCAGAACAGAAATGGTTCTCCTTCCATTTCGCATAAAAAAACCTCCCATGATCTTCATTGCCCAGCTTTAGCTACAATATATCAGATAACAGGAGGTAATACAATATTTATTTTTAGTTTTGTTAAAGTATTTTACATTTTATCAAAGTTTAATTCAAATAAAAGGTTGCCGCCTTCTTATCGCTTCCGTCGGTGAGCACCAGTTTGCCGTCCTGCAGCGTCAGATATTGTCCCGGCATGAGCACGCTCTCAAAGGAAACTCCCTTCTTGTCGGACAATCCCTCCATCGTGTGGAATGTCTGCGCCTGCGCCGTCTCCTCCGCGGCATCCACATCCTGTGCCAGCACAACGGTGCCGTCTGTCTGTGCTGTCAGGTACAGTCCCGACTTGTTCTCGGACTGGATGGACACGTAATATTCGTTGGATGCATCCGCCTTTCCGTCACAGAGCACCCATTTCTCATCCGTCGACAGATCTCCGAGTCCGGTTCCGACCTTGACATTTTTCATCGGATAATCCACATCCGCCGATGAATTGACGAATCCCTCGTGCGAGAGCAGCGCCCCGTCGCCCGTCGCGGACTGTAACGTCACTGCGGTACCGGCAAGTCCCGCCGTCGTCTCCTCGAAGTAATCGATGCTGCCGTCGTCATTGAAATGCAACTCTGTAATGCATGCGCTTCTGCGATAGCCGTTGCCGCCCTGCAGTGAGCCATTGTGATAGACAAAATACGTCTTGCCTTTAAAATCAAAGACCGCCATATGGTTCGTGTTCGAGGTCGAAGTCGGGTACATTATGACATTGCCGAATGTCCAGTCACCGCTGGTTAAATCCGGCGCTGTCGCATATGCCATGCACTCTCTCCACCCGTACGCGTAAAACAGATAATAATCTCCGTAGTAGTTGCCCAGTTCATCCGATCTGCGGTACAGCCACGGCGCCTCGGTGTAATTCTCAATGCCACCCTTCTGATACATGATGTCCGCATCGTCAAACGAAGTACCGCTGGTAATCTCCCCGTCCCCGTTCATATCCTTGACCGAGATCATATCCTCATTGAGCTCGCACATGAAAAACATGCCGTTGCCCCACGCCAGATACCGGTGCTCCTCACCGTTTTCATCCGTCTCCACCCACGCCGTCGGATCAATGTCATTGAAGGTGGAAAGCTGCGGCTTCGTCACAGAACCGCGCACAAGCGGTTCTCCGATATCGACAAACGTGCCCGTCGGACTGTCCGCCACCGCCACACCGATCGACTGCTTGCCGGATTTATCCCAGCTGCAGTAGTACAGATAATACTTGTCGTTGTATTTCATGACCTGACTTGCCCAAGCCGATACATCATCCTTCGCCCAGTCCACGGTATCCATCGTCATGACGGTTCCCTCAGACTTCCAGTTCACCAGATCCGTGGAGGAATAACACAGATATTCCGGTATCTCATAAACGGAATTCGCCACCTGTTCGTCCGTCGACGCGTCGTGTCCCGTGTACAGATACACGGTA
>OJAL01001752.1_pt1 | contig 11397 bp, 9 predicted proteins | sample 1589301 | NCBI WGS metagenome assembly OJAL01 (sample SAMN03283261) | human gut metagenome | biome: human-associated habitat; material: feces | host: Homo sapiens | place: USA | collected 2013
CGCGCCGTGCAGGACGCCCGTAAGGCCGCCGATCTGGAAATCTCCGACCGCATCGCGCTGACGCTGACCGTGCCGGCCGAAGACGTGGCGAAGGTCGAGCAGTTCAAGGATCTCATCGCCTCCGAGACACTCGCCACCTCCTTCGAAGTGAAGGAAGGCGGCTCCGAGCTCAGCGTGGAGGTTGCCAAGGCCTGAACTGAACAGAGCTCGGTCGGCTTGCGATTATTCCAAGCTGCGGCTAAAGTAATCCCTTGGCTTTCGAGCCGCCGTGGCGTTGCCCACCGCGGCTCGAGTCCACTCAAGACTTGATTTGTGTCCGTGCCGCGCAGCCGCGTTCCTTACGCGGTTGGCGCGCACGGAAACAGATCGTTAAGCGAATGGTTCTCAGTACCATCCATGTGAGTCAAGCACACATTCTTGAGAAGCAGTCGCGCCGCCGGACGGCGGATTCAACGGGTTCGCCCAAGTGGGTGGATTCCAAGAATCCGCTGTCCGGCTTTTTCTATGTGCGATTAAGTGTAGCTAACGCAAAAATATTCATATCTTTCCATTTGGAATTGAAAATGGAAAGATATGAATAGGTATACCAATGAGTATGCGTATATGCGGATTATTCCACTTGAAAGTCTTATGCCTCTATATGTCGAACCTCGTTGCAATGCTCGTGAGAACTGTAACGCTATGGTAATGTAGGGGTGCTTGAACATATCTGTGAAGGAGCAGATTATGACTTTGCTGGCGCACAAGGACGCGGATGGCGGTGTGCAGACGTTGCGTGACCATCTTCACAATGCGGGTGACTTAGCGGAAAGCTATGAATCGGAGTTTTCTCAGATTCCGCGAATGGCGGCGCTCCTGCATGATGTTGGAAAGGTCGCGCAACAGTTTCAAACGTATCTGATATCAGGCAAGGGACGTCGTGGTGAGATTCCTCACGCGAGGCAGGGTGCGTTCGTCGTCAATGACCTGCCGATTTCGAATTCGGCAGCGGAAATCGTGAAAGAGATTCTTGAACTTGTTATTGCAAAACATCATGGAGAGCTTCCTGATTGCATCAATGAAATCGGTGATGAGGCTTTTCTCACAGGTTTTACGGAAGCAGATAAACAGAATCCTAAATATGCGTATGGGGAAATCAAACAGGGGCTACATGATTTGGACCTCGACTTGCAAGACACCTTCCAGCAGGCCGAAAAAGATGTTTTCGATTTTGTAGGACGAACTAAATTGCTGAAATTGTCGAAAGATAGTCGTTATTTCTACTCGGGATTACTAGTTAAATACGTTTATTCTCGTTTGATTGATGCCGATAGAACAGATACGGCTTATTTTGAGACGAAAGAGCAATATCATCCGATCAAGGCGGATTGGTCGGAACTGATTCGCCGTCTTGACGAAAGCATGAAATCATTCGATTCGACATCCGAAATCAATAAAATCCGTCAACAGATTACGGAACAGTGCCGTCAAGCTGGGAGCAGAGAGACAGGGATTTACCGATTGTCGGTTCCGACCGGAGGCGGTAAAACGTTGGCTTCGTTGAATTTCGCCTTGCATCATGCTTTGGAAACAGGGAAAAGACGAATCATTTATGTGATTCCGTACTTGTCTATTACGTCACAGACCGTGGCAACATTCCGGAATATGCTTGGTCTGGATGCTGACAGCAATATTGTGCTGGAGCATTACTCCACCGCGGGCCTTCAGAATTCCGGTAACACGGGATCTATCGGCACAAGTGAGGAAGAGGATGCGAAGGAACGTCAACGTAAACTGGCGTCTGAACGTTGGGATAATCCGATTATCGTGACTACGATGGTCGAATTCTTGGAAACGGTTATGTCGGCGCGTGGTACGAAACTTCGTAAATTCCACAACATGGCCAATAGCGTCATCATTTTTGATGAGATTCAGTCGCTTCCATTGAATATCATCAATCCGTTTAATGAAGTTGTGAGTTTTCTTTCGACGATATTGGACTCGACTATTCTGCTGTGCTCAGCTACGCAGCCTTTATTGGAACGAACGGCGCGAAAGAATCTGCGTCTGTCAGACGAGCCTGATCTTATCGACAATACTGATGGTTACGAAGAGAAGCTCAAGCGTACCCGGATTATTGCTTCACAGGAAAGCAAGAGTTGCGAGGAACTTGCGAACATCATATATGAGCAGGCACTTCGGAACGGCAATTGTCTGTCTATCGTCAACACGAAGAGTGAAGCGCGCAAAATGTATCAGTGTTTGCAAGAGCTCAATGCTGACGGGCAGTTTGAGTTGATTCATTTGAGTACTGCCATGTGTGGCAAACATAGGGCAGACCAGTTAGCGAGAATAAAGGTGTTAACTGATCCTCATGATTCCAAACCGGTGATTTGCGTAAGCACGCAGCTTATCGAAGCGGGAGTGGACCTTTCGTTCGCATGCGTAGTCAGGGCGATGGCTGGTCTGGATAGCATTATGCAAGCGGCTGGCAGGTGCAACAGGAATGGTGAATCGAAAGAAATCAAGGATGTGTATGTCTATCCGTTGCAAGGTGAGGAAAGGTTCAAGGACTATCTTCCAGAGATTCACAGAGGCAAAAAGCTCACTTTGCAGATTATGGGTGAGCATCCTGATGCTGATCTGCTTTCTACTGGCATGCTCAATGAGTTTTATGGCATGCTGCTTCAAAGTGAGGATCGAGATGGCGGCAATAGTTTGCTGGATGGTCCGCTTTGGAAAAAGGAAAACGCTGGAAAAACGATTTATGAGTTGCTGGCATACAACGAAAGCCAACGTAAGCAATTCGAGAACAATACGATGGGGGAGAGATACAATCCGTTTTTTGCCCAGGCGTTCAAAACGGTCGGCAATGAATATCGTGTGATTCCGAAAATCACGCACAATGTTGTGGTTCCCTATGGCAATGCGATGGAATTACTGGATATGTTGGGTCACGGTGAGTTGAGGGAGAAGATTGCGATTCTGCGGCGGCTACAGGAATACACGGTTTCCCTTTTCGATTACGAATACAAGATTTTGAACGAAAAACATGCGATTTCCATCGCTAGCGAGGATTTCGATATTTGCGTTCTGAATGGAGATTATTACAAAGGCGAATATGGCGTGGTGACAGAGACGGACATGTCTCTGTTGATGATATGAAAGGGCAGTGGTTCTCCTGCAGGTCGATGGGAATCTGCAGGAGAGTTTCGTTTGGTAAATACGCATGTTGTACATATTTTCAATCCACGCCATGAATGTGGCGACAGTAGGAAAACCTACTTATACAAGAATAACTGGTTGATTGTTGATTGAGAAACACTCAAAGAGTTCTATGTACAATAAGCGTAAAATGTGCTATATTGACAGTGGCTGGTTGAGGGAACGATTAACGAAGGAGTTATATGCAACGACATCGCAACTCAATTGAATATGAGGTATCAGGCAGATATGCGTTGTTCTCGGAAGCAGCAACACGTGTTGGGGGTGAGAAATTTTCGTATCAGGTGCCAACGTACCAAGCTTTGAAAGGCATTACGGAAAGCATCTATTGGAAGCCAACTTTTATGTGGGTTATTGACGCTGTTCGTGTGATGAACAGAGTTCAGACTGAAGGAAAGGGAATTCGACCCATCAAAATGAGCGGTGGCAATGATCTTTCGTACTACACGTATCTCAAAGACGTGCGTTATCAGGTTTTGGCTCATTTCGAATGGAATGATCAGCGTGAAGATCTTGTCGCTGACCGCGATGAAAACAAACATCATAATATCGCCTTGAGATCCGTTCAGAAAGGCGGTCGCCGAGACATATTCTTGGGGACGCGCGAGTGCCAGGGGTATGTGGAACCATGTGAGTTCGGATCTGGCGAAGGGTTTTATGACGGTTATGGCGAGTGGAATATGGGATACATGTTCCATGGATTCACGTATCCGGATGAAAACGAGGACCACGATTTTATCGCCCGATTCTGGTCGCCTGTTATGTCCGACGGCATCATCGAATTTGAGCGTCCGGAATCCACGAAATTGGATGGACGAATTATCAGGAAAAACCAGAGCGTCAAGGAATTCGCTTTGGGGAGCAATCTGCAGCCGGTGGGAGAGGAGTGAGTGATGAGCCTGTCGAACAATCTGTTGCTTATCAACGAATCTGTGCACAACGCCGCCGGAAAAATTCCGAGAAGTGGCGACGGTTCTACGCTTGACATTAGGAAAGCCTTGATTCCTCCGGGGCATACGACACTTCCGACACTATTGACGCTAGGGGTAAACGAGAATGGTGAGATACTACGGCTTCTGAGGGAAAAACAAACGATTGTTATCCCGTGCACAGAAAGTTCCATGGGACGCACCATCAAGCCGGTACCGCATCCTCTGTTTGATCAGCTCCAATATCTCGACTTGCATTTCGACAAGGAGAAAACCTCCATGTATTTGGAGCAGCTTGCCGCTTGGAAAGGCGACAACGTCAAACTCAATGCCATCTATCGATGCGTTTCGGAACACAGCATCAGCGAAGAAGCCGCTCGATTCAATGTGGAAATAACCGAAAAAGACCGGAAAGCAGGTGTTTGCTTCGAAGTTGAAATTGGGCTGCAAAACTCAGATGTCTCGAACGATCCCGATATACAGGCGCAATGGATTTCTTATTTGTACCATGATCGACAGAAAAAAGGGAAGGATATGTTCGGAGAGGACCTATATGCTCCGATATTGAACTTCCCTAAGAAAATTGTCAGCGTAAATGGCAACGCCAAACTGTTATCGGCAAACGATTCAACGAATTTCACCTATCGAGGGCGCTTCGCATCCAAAGAGGAGGCTTTGCAAGTCGATGGTGAAACATCGCAGAAGATACATTCGACGCTGCAATGGTTGGTCAATAATCATGGAACGATTACCGATACCCAGGTCATAGTCATCTGCTCGGTGAAAAACCCCAACGAAAAGCCGAAGCTTGACCCTCAGGAAGGTTCTTATGATTTTGGCTCTTTGTTCTCATCGGATGTGGACGAGCCGGAAGCTCCCCGCAACGATATTGCAGATGCGCTGACCGCAACAAACTTTCAATACGCACAAGTTTTTTCGAAGGTACTACGCGGATATGGCAATGCTAACAAACTCAAAAAGCATGCCGACCCAATGATGATTGTCATTCTGGATGCGGCGACATCAGGGCGTTTGAGCGTTACATATTACCGTGAACTTTCAAAAGACGAATATGTCGAAAGTATCCTGCAGTGGCATGTTGATGCGGCATGGCCGTTGAAAATGTACGACAAAGAAAAAAAGAAGTTTGTCGCATATGAAGGTGCGCCACCATTTGCCGACATCATCAGCTGCGCATATGACGTGTCAGACAGAAGCAGCAAAGCCTATAAACGTTTTGCGAAAAACACGAAAAAGCAGCTTATAGAATGCATGTTCGGAGGAGAATCGCTTCCCCGCTTCATATTGGACGCCACATACCACAGAGTCACTAAACCTATGGGATATGACGCTCCAGGAGCATGGCTAAGAGATTTTGAAATCGCATGCAGCCTATGGAAAAAACATTACATTGACGACGCGAGGAAGCAAAACAAACAGGAGGACACGATATCCATGTACCTTGAACCAACACGAAATGACCGCGACTACTTATACGGGAGATTGCTGGCACTCGCGGACCGCTTTGAAAACGGTGTCCTGTATAAGCAAGGAATCAGTGACACCCGTCCGACCAATGCCGTTAAGCTCATGAGCAATTTCGTCGCAAAGCCGTTTACAACATGGGGAACGCTGTGGAAGCAACTGATGCCCTACCTGAAATCGGCGAATGGCGCGCCCTGGTTCCAGAACAGCGTGGATGAGGTCATGGCGCTTTTCAAAGAAGGAGACTTCGAAGATAACCGTGCACTTTCACCGCTCTTTCTGCTCGGTTATTCATGCCAGCGAAGGGAGTCTATGCGTAAAGCGCAAGAAGCATCCCAGAAGAGCAAAGAAAACTAGTGTTTAGTTTTTGAAGTTATCGACGTTGATTATCAAAGAAAAAGTTAAGGAGTCATATCATGGCAGCTTTGGAAAACAAGATTGATTTCGCAGTCGTTTTTGCGTCTAATAATGCCAATCCTAATGGTGATCCGTTGAATGGCAATCGTCCACGAACCACATCGGAAGGGCTGGGCGAGGTTTCTGACGTTGCACTGAAAAGGAAGATTCGCAATCGCCTGCAAGATGCTGGTGAAACGATTTTCGTGCAGTCCGATGACCGTTCCGATGACGGCGCAAAATCATTGTCGGACCGTTTCAACACATATTTGAAAACCTTGCCGAAAGAAGAGCAGAAACAGAAGAACCTGGTGTTCCAGAAAGTGTGCGAACAGTGGCTTGACGTACGTGCGTTCGGACAAGTATTCGCATTCAAAAAAGCTAAGGATGTTGACGAAGTTTCCTTGGGCGTGCGCGGTCCGGTTTCCATTCAGGCTGCGTTCTCGGTTGAACCCATCGCCATTGACGACGTGCAGATCACTAAGTCAGTGAACAGTGAAACCACGGACACCGGTAAGAAATCCTCCGATACCATGGGAATGAAATACCGTGTTTCCGGCCGTGCGGTGTATGCGACGTATGGCAGCATCAGCCCACAGCTTGCCGAAAAAACCGGGTTTACTGCAGAAGACGCCGAAAAAATCAAGGAAGCTCTCGTCACGTTGTTTGAGAATGATGAAAGTTCGGCTCGTCCTGCGGGGTCCATGGAAGTGTTGGACGTTGTGTGGTTCACGCACAACAGCAAGTCAGGGCAATACTCTTCCGCCAAAGTTCATCGTTCCGTTTCCGTTAATGTGGACGGAACGGTGGCAGTGAATGGATCTTCTATTCCCGACTTGCGGTACGAAGTGATTGAAGGACGCTGAAGCGTTTGGAATTGAGAGAGTAAGGGGTGTTGCATGAAAGGGCCAGAAGGATATCCGGAAGAAGATTGGCTGGCCCTTTCGGGCATCCAGCATTTCTCATTCTGCAAACGACAGTGGGCTCTTATCCATATCGAACAGCTGTGGTCAGAGAATTATTTGACCACAGCTGGGCATCTGGAACATGAACGCGCCCACGATTATGCGGCTTCTGAATCTCGCGGCGATACGCTGATCGTGCGGGATTTGAGAGTCTATTCGCGAGCGCTCGGCATAACTGGAGCCTGTGATGTTGTGGAATTCCATAAGTCTAGTGATGGTGTTCCGCTTCACGGAAGAGACGGATTGTGGTTGCCATATCCGATTGAATACAAACACGGCAAATCCAAAACGATTGATGCTGATCGTTTACAGCTATGCGCGGAAGCGATGTGCTTGGAAGAAATGCTCGCGTGTGATATTCCTGAAGGTGCTTTGTTTTATCGGCAGACAAAACGTCGTGAGCGGGTAAAATTGGACGAAGATCTTCGCAACATGGTCGAAGCTGACTTCTTGCAAATGCATGATCTTTTCTCCCGCGGATGGACTCCTAAAGTGAAACAGACCAGATCGTGTTCGTCATGTTCTCTACGGGATTTGTGCCTGCCTGAATTACGGAAGGTGAAATCGGCAAAAGCATATATCGAAGAACGGCTCAAGGAAAGCGGGGAGTGATGAAGCGGCTGTTAAACACGCTGTTTGTGATGACGGAAGATGCCTATCTTGCTTTGGAGAACGACAATGTTGTGATTCATCAGAATGACAAAACCTTGGCGAAAGTGCCGTTACGGTCAATTGAGGGAATCATGTGTTTCTCGTATAAGGGTGCTTCGCCTGCTCTTATGGGGCGCTGCGGCAAACTGGGCGTTTCTATGGCATTCTATTCACCGAGAGGCCATTATTACTGTTCCGTGTTAGGGGAGGAGAATCGTAATGTGCTACTTCGCCGTGAACAATTTCGAGTCGCGGATGACGAACAAAAATCTTTGTGTTACGCGAAATCTTTCATTGTTGGAAAACTTTACAATGCGAAATGGGTGCTCGAACGTACGAAACGTGATCATGCTTTGCGGGTAAATATTGACCGACTTGCCGAGCAGAGCGGCAAATTGTCGGCGGCATTGTTAGAAGCTCGGAAAAGTTTGACGGTTGATGAGTTGAGGGGTGTCGAAGGGCTTGCTGCCAAAGATTATTTCTACGCTTTTGACGATTTGGTCCTGAAGAATAAAGATGATTTCTTTTTCACCAATAGGTCGAGGAGGCCTCCGCTGGACAGACTAAATGCATTGTTGTCTTTTTGCTACTCCATATTGACGAATGATTGCATTGCGGCTTTGCAAGGCGTGGGGCTGGATCCGTATGTTGGTTTTATGCATACGGATCGGCCCGGGAGGGCCTCTCTGGCATTGGATCTGGTTGAAGAGTTTCGCCCGGTGTTGGCTGACCGCTTTGTGCTGACATTGGTTAATACAGGCGCTGTTAAGCCGGGGGATTTTGAAATACGGGAGAATGGTGGTGTGCTGCTGTCTGATTCCGGGCGGAAGAAAGTGCTTACGGCGTGGCAGAAAAAGAAGAGCGATCAGATTCTTCATCCGTTCCTGCAAGAAAAAATTTCATGGGGGTTGGTTCCGTATGTGCAAGCGCTGCTGCTAGCTCGATCGTTGCGGGGTGATCTTGATGATTACCCGCCATTTATGTGGAAGTAAAAGGTGCGTAGCTGTGTGTGGCGGTATGCGATGATTCGTGGTGATACGTTATTGGAGGTGAAAAACCATGATGGTTGTGGTTGCGTACGATGTGAGTACGGAAACCCCTGAGGGGAAGCGTCGTCTTCGTTTGGTGGCGAAGATATGCATGAAATACGGACAGCGTGTGCAGAACAGTGTTTTCGAATGCTCGGTGAGTCCTTCCGATTATCTGGTGTTGGTGCACGATTTGCTGAAGATTGCCAATACCGATGAGGACAGCCTGCGCTTTTATAAACTTGGCGCTCGATATGCGGATAGGATTGAGCATTATGGACGTGAACGGAGTTTGCCGGTTAATGATGTGATGATGATATAGCACAGGCAAAATGGCATGGTGCCATAACGATATGGTGTGGGGTATGCTGGGTTGAGCGTTTGAGTGTGCCGTCCGGTATTCAGAGTGTGTTTTCTAGCCAGCAGTATTGTGTTTTCGGCAAGGTGACCGGTCTTGGAATGGTGTTTGTGCGAAGTGTAAGCGCTCATGATAAGGGACGTCTTTCGCACCTGAAAAACTATCGAAATCCGAATTGTGATTTTCGTGGGGCGTTTTGAAAACTAAATAATGGACATTAAAATGAGACAGAAAGCCAGTTGCTCGTTTTAGACATGTTGTTCGTCGTATCGGCGGTGTTGTTTGATATGCTTAAAGCTAGGCAGCTGGCTTGCGTCTCAAAAAGCGGACAAAAATGTCCAGCTGCACTGTCGCTCTCCTCATGGAGAGCGTGGATTGAAATATGTGTGATCACTACTCCAAGACAATGCATTGAGGTCGCTCTCCTCATGGAGAGCGTGGATTGAAATCATGCAGGATGCCCCTCAGGCCGTCGTGGACGAAAGTCGCTCTCCTCATGGAGAGCGTGGATTGAAATATCCCGGATCGGAAGTCCGGATGCATGATGATGGTCGCTCTCCTCATGGAGAGCGTGGATTGAAATTGGGTCGGCACGTTGCGGTTCGAGCCGGTCTTGGTCGCTCTCCTCATGGAGAGCGTGGATTGAAATGTAAGGCATGTTTCCGGGGCGGTTTGACGTTTACGGTCGCTCTCCTCATGGAGAGCGTGGATTGAAATGCGAAAAAACGTCCGAAAACGCCACGCGTGCTATAGTCGCTCTCCTCATGGAGAGCGTGGATTGAAATTGCAACGTGTTATCCTGAGCGACATCAAGGTTGTCGCTCTCCTCATGGAGAGCGTGGATTGAAATACCATCCCTAAGGGTGATACTGGTCCTAAGGGGTCGCTCTCCTCATGGAGAGCGTGGATTGAAATTATCGAGTCCACACGAAGGATGTGGGCGCGGCTGGGTCGCTCTCCTCATGGAGAGCGTGGATTGAAATGCCCAAGCGTCGCAATATAATTATCTGATCGCCACAGTCGCTCTCCTCATGGAGAGCGTGGATTGAAATATATACTGATTGATTCGTAATGATTGCCGCATTTGGTCGCTCTCCTCATGGAGAGCGTGGATTGAAATGACCGTTGGCCGGTAAGGGTGACGTTGAGATTTTCGTCGCTCTCCTCATGGAGAGCGTGGATTGAAATAGCGACCGGGACGTGGAATCGACCGAGGAAAACGGGTCGCTCTCCTCATGGAGAGCGTGGATTGAAATCTTGATTGGTAATTACTACTATACACCTATCGCGTCGCTCTCCTCATGGAGAGCGTGGATTGAAATAATGCGCTCGGCATCACCTCCGAAACCACAGCGGTCGCTCTCCTCATGGAGAGCGTGGATTGAAATATCGCATTGGGCGATAACTTCGTGATGGTTCTCGCGAGTCGCTCTCCTCATGGAGAGCGTGGATTGAAATTATAGTGTTTTCGGGGAAACGGTATGAGCCACGTCGCTCTCCTCATGGAGAGCGTGGATTGAAATCGCCTGAGCTATCTCAAGGCGAGACAGCAGGCGTGGTCGCTCTCCTCATGGAGAGCGTGGATTGAAATATCCGTATTAAAACCACGGTCAATCAGATTGCCCAGTCGCTCTCCTCATGGAGAGCGTGGATTGAAATCGTTCCGTTTGCCTGTGATTCGAAAAAGCTGCCAGTCGCTCTCCTCATGGAGAGCGTGGATTGAAATAGTTTCGCCCTATAGTTTTCGTCGAAAATCGGGTCGCTCTCCTCATGGAGAGCGTGGATTGAAATTGTTGGGACGAAATGCTCGAAACGACAAACTCCCGTCGCTCTCCTCATGGAGAGCGTGGATTGAAATATGTCGGCCAACTGCATGGCCTGCTGATTGGACAGTCGCTCTCCTCATGGAGAGCGTGGATTGAAATTTCGTGCCAACCGTATTGAAAAGGAGTATTGATATGTCGCTCTCCTCATGGAGAGCGTGGATTGAAATTTATTAGACAATCGTAGTGTTTACGGACTCAACCGGGTCGCTCTCCTCATGGAGAGCGTGGATTGAAATCGGCATCTCATGCCGGGACGACACGCCTCACGAGTCGCTCTCCTCATGGAGAGCGTGGATTGAAATGAGATGTCCGACCAGACCATGCGCGGCCCGTCCGGGTCGCTCTCCTCATGGAGAGCGTGGATTGAAATAATGCGACGCCGACCGGACCAAGCTCGACCTCGCGTCGCTCTCCTCATGGAGAGCGTGGATTGAAATTCAATACCAACAACCTAAGTCCAGGAGTTATGAAGTCGCTCTCCTCATGGAGAGCGTGGATTGAAATGCTTATCACATGTCGCATATGCAAGGACCGGAGGTCGCTCTCCTCATGGAG
>OJAL01001769.1_pt1 | contig 11315 bp, 8 predicted proteins | sample 1589301 | NCBI WGS metagenome assembly OJAL01 (sample SAMN03283261) | human gut metagenome | biome: human-associated habitat; material: feces | host: Homo sapiens | place: USA | collected 2013
CCGTTTCCAGCCCTGAAAACGGCGGCGGAATCCCCCGTCCCCACGCCTAAGGGCAGCCCTGCCGCCCCACCTGACGGCGATCTGCCGGGACAAAAAAATCCCCGGGCGGCGATGCCACCCGGGGAAAATCATGCGGCACGAGCGGCCGCCCGTCGCAAATTACTTGCGGTAAATCTTCGTATAACCGTAGATAGCCTCGTCACCGAGCTCCTCTTCGATGCGCAGCAGCTGGTTGTACTTGGCCATACGATCCGAACGCGATGCCGAACCGGTCTTGATCTGACCCGAGTTGGTTGCCACGGCGATGTCTGCGATCGTCGAATCCTCGGTCTCGCCCGAACGGTGCGACGTAACCGACGTGTAACCTGCACGGTGAGCCATCTCGATGGCGTCGAGCGTCTCGGTCAGCGTACCGATCTGGTTTACCTTGATCAGGATCGAGTTGGCGCAACCGGTCTCGATACCCTTCTTCAGGAAATCTACGTTGGTCACGAACAGGTCGTCGCCCACGAGCTGGCATTTGTCGCCGATCTCGGCGGTCAGCAGCTGCCAGCCTTCCCAGTCGTTCTCCGACATACCGTCCTCGATCGAGTCGATGGGGTATTTCGCTACGAGCGACTTGAGGTACTCGACCTGCTCCTTCGAGCTGCGCTTGGCACCCTTCTCGCCTTCGAACTTGGTGTAGTCGTACACGCCGTCGGCGTAGAACTCCGACGAAGCGCAGTCCATGCCGATCGACACATCGCCGCCTTCGCATTTGCGGCCGGGCTTGTAACCGGCCATCTTGATTGCCTCGAGGATCGACTCGATAGCGTCCTCCGTACCGTTCAGCGCGGGAGCGAAACCGCCCTCGTCACCGACCGCCGTCGAAAGGTTGCGCTTGTGGAGCACCTTCTTCAGGTTGTGGAACACCTCGGCGCCCATGCGGATAGCCTCCTTGAACGAGGGGGCACCCACGGGACGGATCATGAACTCCTGGAATGCGATCGGGGCGTCCGAGTGCGAACCGCCGTTGATGATGTTCATCATCGGAACGGGCAGCGTCTTGGCGTTCGCGCCGCCGATATAGCGGTAGAGCGGCATGCCGAAATAGTCGGCAGCGGCACGTGCAACGGCCAGCGACACGCCGAGGATGGCGTTTGCGCCGAGCTTCGACTTGGTAGGCGTACCGTCGAGCGCGATCATGGCCTTGTCGATACCCACCTGGTCGGCAACGTTCATGCCGATGATGGCCGGGGCGATCACCTCGTTGACATTCTTGACGGCGTTCAGTACGCCCTTGCCCAGGTAACGGCCCTTATCGCCGTCGCGGAGCTCGAGCGCTTCGTGCTCGCCCGTCGATGCGCCGCTCGGAACGGCTGCGCGTCCGAATGCACCCGAAACGGTGCGAACTTCGACCTCGATGGTCGGATTGCCTCGCGAGTCGAGGATTTCCCTTGCGTGAATCTCTACAATCTGCATAGTTGTAAACGTTTGAATTTATGGTTTGAAATAATGACTTCCTTTTTTGCACCGCAAAGGTACAAAATAATTGTGAATTGAGGTTTCCTAATTGTTATTTTTTTCACGAACGGCGCCTCGGGTTTCGGGGGAATCCCATAAATTATTATCTTTGTCCCCGAATGCACCCCATATATCTCTAAACAACTATCAATTAATGCGAAAAGTCCTTTCCTTTTCCTTGTTCCTGATGCTGGGACTCGTCATCTCCCAACTCCTCCCGGGGGCGCTCGGTGCAGGATACGCAAGCTTCAAAACCTGCTCCGACACCCTGCTTTACGTCTGCCTGGGGTTCATCATGATCAATGTGGGGCGCGAATTCGAGATCGACAAATCCCGCTGGCGATCCTACACGGCCGACTACTTCATCGCCATGGCCACCGCGGCGCTGCCCTGGATACTCATCGTACTCTACTATATTTTCGTCCTGCTGCCGCCCCCGCTGTGGGGCAGCGCCGCGGCCTGGAAGGAAAACCTGCTGCTGAGCCGTTTCGCAGCCCCGACCTCAGCCGGCATCCTCTTCACGATGCTCGCGGCGCTGAGCCTCAAGCAAAGCTGGATCTACAAAAAGATACAGGTGCTGGCGATTTTCGACGACCTGGACACCATCCTGCTGATGATCCCCCTGCAAATCCTGATGATCGGCCTGCGGTGGCAGATGTTCGCCATCATCGCCATCGTCGTCGTGCTGCTGGCCGCCGGCTGGCGCTGGCAGGCGCGGTGGAACGTACGGCAGGACTGGAAAACCATCCTCGGGCTGGCCGTCGTGGTCTGCGCCCTGACGCAGGCGGTCTACATCGCCACGGCGAAGCTCTACGGCCCCGAAAACAGCATCCATATCGAAGTGCTGCTCCCGGCTTTCGTCGTGGGTATGCTCATGAAACACAAGCACATCGACACACCGACGGAGCAACGCGTCTCCACCGGCATATCGTTCCTCTTCATGCTGCTGGTAGGCCTCAGCATGCCGCTCGTCACGGGCGCCCCGGCCGACACCGCGGCCGCCGCCTCGGTCACGGGATCGCAACCCATGATGCCGTGGGGCACCCTCCTCCTGCATGTCGTGACGGTATCCGTGCTTTCGAACCTGGGCAAGCTCGTGCCGCTCTTCTTCTACCGCGACCGCAAGGTCAGCGAGCGCCTGGCGCTCTCGATCGGCATGTTCACCCGCGGCGAGGTGGGCGCAGGCGTAATCTTCATCGCCCTCGGATACAGCCTCGGCGGCCCGGCGCTCATCATCTCGGTGCTCACGCTGGTACTGAACCTCATCCTCACGGGCGGCTTCGTGGTCTGGGTCAAGAAACTCGCCCTGCGCAGCTACACCCCCGAACCGGAAGCATAACACGCCCTCCGGGAAGGCTCCCGAAAATACTACGGACTAAAAACGACGACGACTTTGATCGAAATTACAGACACGGCCCTGCAGACGGCTGCCGCCGAAGGGATAGACGCGTTCCTCCGGGCCTTTACCGACAAATACCGCGAGGCACTCGGCGGCGACCCCACGGCCGAGACGATCTCCCGGCTCAACGGCGAACAGCATTCGCTGCTGGCCTATCGGATCTTCCGCGACGAAGTGACCGAAGGCGGGTTCTGCCAGCTTATCCAGAACGGTTACGGGGTCTACATCTTCGGCAACCCGTTCGCCAGGGTAATGCGCCTGTGGGGCGCGGAACGGTTCTCGAAACTGGTATACGCCGCGAAAAAAATCTACGACGCCCACCGCGAAGACCTCGAAAGGGAGCGCACCGACGAGGAGTTCATGGCCATGTACGAGCAGTACGAAGCGTTCGACGAACTGGAGGAGGAGTTCGGCGAGATGGAAGAGGAGGTGACCGAAACGCTCGCCCGCTATGTAGACGGGCACCCGGAACTGTTCGCCACAATAGTCGGATAGACACCCCCGTAGGCACCGCAGCAATGCCGCGGGCGCTGCACCGCCACATCGCTACATCGCCGCTCCGCCGCAAACGGAAGGCGGCAGGGACGTTTGAGGCGCTATTGTCCGATCCTTTTGCAGACATCCACCCACTCCGCACACCGGGAATAGCGTTCCAGCTCCTCGATGGTGAGTTCGATGGCGCTGTTGCTGCTCCCGCATGCCGGAAAGACGGTTCCGAATCTCCGTAAGGATTCGTCCAGATAGACCGCTACCCCGTCGTTCACCCCGAACGGGCAGACTCCGCCCACGGCATGGCCGATATGCTCCTCCACCTCCGGCGGGGTCAGCATCCGGGCCTTGGCATGGAATTTCGCCTTGTATTTCGCGTTGTCGATCTTACAGTCACCGGCCGTCACGATCACGATATACCCCTCCCCGACGCCGAACGACAGGGATTTGGCGATCCGGCCGGGTTCGCACCCCAGTGCCTTCGCCGCCAGCTCGACCGTGGCGCTCGACACGCCGAACTCCAGCACCCTGTCCGCAGCGCCGTATTGTTCCAGATAAGCCCTGACCCGTTCTATTGCCATATGATTCTCCGATTTGCTGTTTTCGTATATCCGTCCGCCCCTGTCCTGCCCCCGTCCCGTCAGCGCATCAGCACCGACGAGTCGCCGTAGCTCAGGAAACGGAAATCGTGCGAGAGCGCGTAGTCGTAAATGCGCCGCCAGTCTTCGCCCGCGAATGCCGAGACCAGCAGTAGCAGCGTCGACTTCGGCTGGTGGAAATTGGTGATGATGTTGCGCACGATGCGGAACTCGTACCCCAGCGGCGCGATCATGATTTGCGTCGCAGCCTTGATCCGGTCGAGCCCCTTCGCATCCATATAAGCGAGCAGCTCCTCCAGCGCATCGCGCCCCGTGTAATCTGCCGGAATGTCGTACAACTCCCACTGCCCCACGGGGCCCGGGCCGTCGATCGGAACCCCCGTGTGGATACGCCACGCCAGCGCCGGGAGCGACTCGAGCGTCCGCACCGAGGTCGTCCCCACAGCCGTGACCGCGCCCAGCTTGGCGAGCAGCGCCACGACGGTCGCACGCCGCACCTCGAAATGCTCGGTGTGCATCGGATGCTTCGCGGCGTCCTCGTCCTTCACGGGCAGGAACGTCCCCGCCCCGACGTGCAGCGTCACCTCCTCGAATCCGAAGCCGCGCGCCTTCATCCCCTCGATCAGCTCCGGGGTAAAGTGCAGCCCCGCCGTAGGCGCCGCCACCGACCCTTCGAATTTCGAATAGACGGTCTGGTAGCGCGTATAGTCGATCAGCTCGCTCTCGCGGTTCAGGTAGGGCGGAATCGGAATCCGGCCGAGGTACTCGAGCAGCTGTCCGAAGGTCATCGCCGCCGACCATTCGAAACGCACGGTGTGTTCGCGGCCGCGGTTCTCTGCAATCCATGCCCGCAGGTGCTCCGGACGGCCTTCATGCTCGAAATTGATCTCCACGTAGCCCTCCTTCCATTTCTTGAGGTTGCCCACGATGCACGACCATTGGCAGGTTCCCGTGACGGCGAACGCCCGCTCGTAGTCGGCCGGGTCGTGGGGCTCGAGGCAGAAAACCTCGATCCGCGCCCCCGAAGGCTTGTGCATGATGATCCGCGCCCGGATCACCTTCGTGTTGTTGAATACCAGCAGCTGTCCCTCGGGCAGCACGTCGCCCATGTCGGCGAAATGCGCCTCCGAGATCTCCCCGCCCCGGTAAACGAGCAGCTTCGAAGAGCTCCGCTCCGGAAGCGGGAATTTGGCGATCCGCCCGTCGGGCAGGTCGTAGTCGAATCGGTTTATGTCGATATGTCGTTCAATCATGGGCACAAATGTACGTTTTTTTTAAATCGGACGGACACCTGCGCCCGAAAAACCGCCCTTGCAAAACGACAGGGGCCGTACGAAAATACCGCACGGCCCCTGCCGAAACTTATCCGAACGCCCGGGCTATCCGTCCTGCCGGTCACCCGGGCAACGCCCCGAAGGCCGCACAGGTACGCCCCGAATGTCCCGGACACTGCGGCGGGCACCCGTCGCGATTATTCCACCACGACCTCGTCCACGAACAGGAATCCCTTGCTGCCGGCGCCCGGGTGCCAGGCCGGGATCGCAGCGGCATTCTGCGCGACCACCTTCAGGTAACGGGCCGACGTTTCGGGAAACTGCATCCGGTAACGCCCGATGCCGTCGGCATCCCCGGCCTTCGCTTCGGGCACCGCGACCGAGGCCACCTCGGTAAAATCCGTCCCGTTATCCGAAACCCACACCGTAACCGACGAGGGCGGGAATATCCAGTCGCCCTTCTCGGCGAGCGTCTCCAGCTCCACCGACCGATAGGACTGCTCCCCGCCCATGTCGATGGTCACGTCGAGTGGCTCGTCCAGATACCCCAGCCAGGCACCGCTCGTAAAGACCGGGCGGCTGTGGTAACCGTCGACCAGCAGCGAAGCCCCTTCGAAGGTATAGCTGTCGTTGGGCTTGGTATTGAGCACCGCAGGGCGCCCTGTCGACTTGCTGAATGCGAACTCCCGCGAATAGGAAGCGTTCTCGCCGCCCTCGCGCAATGCCGTCGCCCTGAAGCGGGCGCTCTTGCCGATCTCGACCGGCCCCGTGTAACGCGGGCTGGCGGCCGTGGGTTCCGAGCCGTCGAGCGTATAGTGGATCGGGACGTCGCCCTGCGTGGTGAGGGTCATCACCACGGCGCCCTTCTGCGGGTCTACGGCATACGATCCCTTGATGCCGAAGATATGCTTGGCGAATACGTACCCCATCTGCGAATAGATCCTGTCCATGCGGAACCCGTCGCGGAAGCGCACCCAGTCCTTCACCCCGGGCTGGCACCACTGCACCTCGCTCAGCGCCGCCAGACGCGGCAGAAGCATGTATTCCAGGTGGTCGTCAGAAGCGATGTACTCCGTCCAGAGGTTTGCCTGCACGCCGAGGATATGCGCCTGCTGCCCGGGTGTCAGATCGGCCATCGGGTCGAACGAATAGACTTTGTCGATGGTCACGCAGCCCCCGATCCCGAAGGGTTCGGCATCGGCGTCGGGCGACTGGTAGTAGTCGAAATAGAAATGCGAATTGGGAGTCATGATCACGTCGTGGCCGAGCTTCGCGGCCTTGATGCCGCCCGCGCTGCCGCGCCACGACATGACGATGGCGTCCGACGGCGCCTGTCCTTCGAGTATCTCGTCCCAACCGATGATGCGCCGGCCGCGTTCGGCCAGGTATTTCCCGATGCGGTCGGTCACGTACCCCTGCAGGTAGTGTTCGGCCGTATAGCCGTCCTTGTCCCTGAGCCCCAGCTGGCGAATACGCGCCTGGCAGCGGGGGCACTTCTCCCAGCGCACCTTCGGGCACTCGTCGCCGCCGATATGGATCAGCTCCGACGGGAACAGGCCGACCACCTCGTCCAGCACGTCCTCCAGGAATTCGAAAGTCTTCTCCTGCCCGGGGCACAGCACGTCGTCGGCCACGCCCCAACGACCCCAGACCTCGTACGGGCCGCCCGTACACCCCAACTCGGGGTAGGCGGTCAGCGCCGAAAGCATATGGCCCGGCAGGTCTATCTCGGGGATCACCGTAATGGCGCGGTCGGCCGCATACGCCACGATGTCGCGGATCTCGTCCTGCGTATAATAACCGCCGTAGGGCGTATTGTCGTAGTTGTCCCACTCCTTGCGGATCATGGTTTTCTTGCGGATGCTGCCCACGGTCGTCAGCTCAGGGTACTTTTTGATTTCGATGCGCCACCCCTGGTCGTCGGTCAGGTGCCAGTGGAAGCGGTTGAGCTTGTGGATCGCCATCACGTCGAGGTAGCGTTTCACCTCTTCGACCGAAAAGAAATGGCGCGCCACGTCGAGGTGCATGCCCCGGTAAGCGAAACGCGGGGCATCCTCGATGCTCACGCACGGCAGCACCCACTCCTCGCCGGGCGCAGGCTCCGTCCCGTAAACCGCCGCGGGCAGCATCTGCCGCAGGCTCTGCACGGCGTAGAAAAAGCCGGGGAAACGCGACGCACGGACTTCGACGCCCTTCGGGGTGACATCGAGCCGGTACCCCTCTTCCGGCAGCGTTTGGTCGAGGACGAAGCGGATGCCCGAGGCGGGAAGCTCGTTGGCGACGGTCACGGGGTTCTCCCCGCCGGAAGTTTTCGCCAGCTGCGCGGCGAATTCCGCCACGGCGCGCTGCGTCCGCTCGTCGGCACGGCTGTCGCACACGACGCCTTCGCCCTTGACGGCGAACGTCCCGTGCCCGGGTTCGAGGTGGTTGGGATAAGGTACGATCGAGATTTTTGGATCGTGGGTGGCGCAGGCGGACAGACACACGCCTGCGGCAAAGGCCAGTAGCAATTTTTTCATAGAATAATCAGGGTTGTATCGTGACAAAAGTAGGAAAAAATCCGGATATGGCCCGCTGCGGAGGGAAATATAGCCGACAGAAACGGGCATCCCGGAGAGATCGCCCTGTTTTTGCACAGGTTTTTCCCGGCGGAAGACCCGATTACCGGGCATTTTTTATAACTTTGCGTCGCATAATTGCTCACAAAACTATGAAAACCGACTTTCTGGTTATCGGTTCCGGCGCAGCGGGGCTTTCGTTCGCGCTCAAGGCCGCGGCCCACGGACATGTCACGATCGTCACGAAGGGCGAAATGAACGAGTGCAATACCAACTACGCACAAGGCGGCATCTGCTCGGTGACCTATGCTCCCGACACCTTCGAAAAACATATCCGCGACACCCTGGTCTGCGGAGCCGGCAAATGCGACGAGGCAGCCGTCGAGCTGGTCGTGAAACGTGCTCCGGAGCTGATCCGCGACCTGATCGAATGGGGCACACGCTTCGACAAAACCCCCGACGGCCGATTCGAACTGAACCGCGAGGGCGGGCATACCGAACCCCGCATCCTCCACCACGAAGACCTCACGGGCGCCGAGATCGAACGGGCGCTGGTCGAGTCGGTTCGCCGGCACCCCGGCATCACGGTGCTGGAACACCATTTCGCCATCGACCTCCTGACGCAGCACCACCTGGGCGAATTCGTCACGCGCCATACGCGCGGGCTGGCCTGCTTCGGCGCCTATGTGCTCAACCTCGCCACCAACGAGATCGAGACCATGCTCGCCAAGTTCACCGTCGTCGCCACGGGCGGCTGCGGCAATATCTATTCCACGACCTCCAACCCGGTCGTCGCCACGGGCGACGGCATCGCCATGTGCCACCGCGCCAAGGCCATCACCGAGAACATGGAGTTCATCCAGTTCCACCCCACCACGCTCTACAACCCCGGCGAGAAACCCAACTTCCTCATTACCGAGGCCATGCGCGGTTTCGGTGCCATCCTTCGCCTGCCTTCCGGCGAGGAGTTCATGGACAAATACCACCCGATGAAATCGCTGGCACCGCGCGACGTGGTGGCCCGCGCCATCTACCGCGAAATGACCAAGCGGGGCTCGGACTTCGTCTACCTCGACGTCACGCACAAAGACCCCGGAGCCATCCGCAGCCACTTCCCCAACATCTACGAAAAATGCCTTTCGATCGGCATCGACATCACCCGCGACTGGATTCCCGTGACGCCCGCAGCGCACTACTGCTGCGGCGGGGTGAAGGTCGACACCAACGGCGAGACCTCGATCAGGCACCTCTACGCGCTGGGCGAAACCTCCTGCACGGGGTTGCACGGAGCCAACCGCCTCGCTTCCAACTCGCTGATCGAAGCGGTGGTCTATGCCGACCAGGCCGCACGCCACGCTGCGTCGCTGCTCCCCAAGGTCGACATCCAGGAGGGCATCCCCGACTGGGACTTCGAAGGCACGCAGCACACCGAGGAGATGCTGATGATCATCCAGTCGAAGCGCGAGATGCAGACCATCCTGTCCAACTACGTGGGCATCGTCCGCTCGAACCTCTCGCTCAAACGCGCCATGCGCCGCCTCGAGATACTCTGGCAGGAGACCGAGGAGCTCTATAACAAGACCAAGCCCAACCGCGAATTGTGCGAGCTGCGCAACATGATCGCCGTGGCCTACCTGGTAATCAAACAGGGCCGCGAGATCAAGGAGTCGGTCGGCTGCCACTACAACGCCGACTACCCGAACAAGGAAAAGGAAGTATAGATAATAAAGGAACTATAAATAACAGCGCCCTGTTCCGGCGTTCCGCCGGACAGAAGTCCCCGCCGAGGCGGGGATTTAGGGGTGGGTCCAATTTGCAAACGCGGCGGAACGCCGCGAATTAGATGGCTGAATTTACCCGGGGTCAGGCTTGTAAACGACGCCAAAGGCGGCGACAACACCGCCCGGAAGCGCAACGACGAAGAAAAAACGTAAACAACCGGATTGCAACCCTAAAGCGAATGAAACGTACGCCATCTCCCTCCCCGAGGGAGGGCCGGGATGGAGCCGGATTTGTCAATGGCGCCGCAGGCGGCAATGGCGGCAGCCGCAAGCCCCCGCGCGATGACGACGACGCCCCGCGCAAGGCAAAGGGCAGAAAGTCCGGCAAAAAGGGCGGCAGCGGCAAGGGCGGAAATGGGAAAAAGAAGAAAAAGATCCGCTGGTGGCAGATCCTGCTGATCACGCTTTTGGTCATCGCGCTGATCTTCGGCGGTGCGCTCGCGCTCATCATGGGGGCCATCACCCCGGCGGGCGGCAACATCAAGCTGAACCAGCTCATCAACACGCCCAAGGAATTCCAGGGCAAGGAGTTCAACATCCTTGTCACCGGCGTTGACCGTTCGTCCACCGGCGATCTGTCCGCAGGTGCGGCCAATGACTCCAACGTCAACGACGGCATGACCGATATGATTTTGTACGTCCATTTCAACAATGAGACGGGCGAGATGAAGATGCTGCAGATCCCGCGTGATACGATGGTCACGACGGACGCGAGCGTCTCCGGCAACTACCGCATCAACGGCGTGGCCAAGACCCAAGGCAGCGACGGCAACAACAATATGGCCGCCCTGTGTGAGCTGGTCGCAGACCAGTACAAGCTGCCCATCGACGGCTTTGTCACGATCCGTCTGGAAATGCTGACCGAGCTGGTAGACCTGTTCGGCGGCGTGGAAATCAACGTCCCCGTGGATGTAGACTACGCCGCGCTGGGGCTGGGAGACAGCGTCATCCACGCCGGTTACCAGACGTTGAACGGTGCGTCGATGGAGTTCCTGCTGCGTGCGCGTAAAATTTACCCCGACGGCGACATTGGCCGCCTGAACATGCAGCGCCAGTTCTACGCGGCGCTGTTCCGCAAGCTCAAGAGCATCGGCAACATCTGGGACGTCGCCAAGCTGACCCCCGCCGTGCTGAACTATATGGAGACGAACCTCAGCGCGTCCGACCTCATCAGCTTTGCCATCAGTATGCTGAAAATTGATTCCAGCAAGATCATGATCTGCCAGATGCCGGTCATCAGCGGCCCGCAGTACAACGGCCAGTCGCTTTTGTACCCCGCGCGGCAGGCGGATGCGGACCTGCTGAACCAGTACTTCCGCGAGAACACCGGTCCCGTCGATGCCAGCCAGCTGAACCTGTGCGACAATGTCATTGACCTGTCCGGCTACACGGCCACCGACCCGAAGATCCAGCAGATGGGCGGCCTGATGGCCGAGGCGGACGACGCGCAGAAGAACGATAACCTCGACGGCTCCAACCAGGTCACCGACATCATGGCGTCCGAGTCCACGGCGGAGAGCGAGAGCACCGACACGGATTCCACCGATACCGAGAGCCAGCCGGCAGCGTAAAACGTAAATAGAAAATGCTTCGGGCAACCGCAAGGTTCTCTCCCTCCGGCCCTGCGGGCCACCGTTCCCCTTCTGGCCTGACGGCCACCTCCCCCGTATCGGGGGAGTCTGTCTCGCAGAGGGAGGCAAGCCCCTTGGCCC
>OJAL01001771.1_pt1 | contig 11302 bp, 6 predicted proteins | sample 1589301 | NCBI WGS metagenome assembly OJAL01 (sample SAMN03283261) | human gut metagenome | biome: human-associated habitat; material: feces | host: Homo sapiens | place: USA | collected 2013
GTGCAGCCTCGGCGGCGCGGCTCTCGTTGATGGCCTTTGCATCGGCAAGGATGTCTCCTGCCTCTTCCTGCACCTTGTTCACGGTCTGCATGGTGCAGTCCTTCATCCGCAGCACCGCAGCAGTGGTCTGGGTGTAGATCTTTTTGGCGTCCTTGCTGGACAGCACCTTGAAGCCGGCAGAGCCGAACACTACACCGCCCAAAAACAGCGCAAGCTTTTTTGTATCAAACATATTTATTCCTCGTTTCTGTGTTTCCTGTTTAAGCGCCCATGCCCTTGAGCGAGGGCAGGCTCTTTATCTTTGTATTATAGCACGCTTTCAGGGTTTTTCAATATTTTCCAACGATGTTAGGACGCATTAACATTGTTAGCAGCAGTTTGATATGGAGGATCATTTTGGTCATGCTCCCTTGCAGAAATTAGCAGACCGCGGTCTGTAAAGGCAGCAGAATGATTGTGAACTGCAGTCTACTGGTCGTTTTTATGTGCGACAGCTTTCTGTCCGCATCAAAGGTATTTCCGCAGAGTCGGCACAAGAACATTCATATTGATCGGCTTTGCGATATGATCGTTCATTCCGGCATCCAGTGCCACCTGTCTATCTTCGGTAAAGGCATTTGCCGTCATCGCGATGATGGGGATATTTGCTTTTTGGGGGTCGTCCATCCTCCGTATCTTTTTTGCCGCATCGTAGCCGTTCATCACCGGCATCTGGATGTCCATAAGGATCAACTGATACGTTCCGTTCGCAGCTTTTTCCAGCATATCCACACATTCCACACCATCTTTTGCGCGGTCTACCGTACAGCCTTCCTCCTGCAGCAGCTCGGTGGCGATCTCCGCATTGAGGTCGTTGTCCTCGGTCAGCAGGATCCTTGTACCGCACAGGCACTTTTGATCCGAAGGGTTTGTTTCTCGTTTCGCCTGTGTTTCATCCTCGGACGCAATGCGGCAGGGAATGGTCACAGTAAACGTGGAGCCAACACCGATCCTGCTCTCCACTGCCACGGTGCCGCCCATCAGCCCGACCAGCTTTTTCACGATACCCATCCCGATGCCGCTGCCTTCCACCTTGCTGACGGTGGATGTACGTTCCCGTTCAAACGGTTCAAAAATGTGCTTCTGAAACTCCTGCGACATCCCGATGCCGTTATCGGCAACCGTGATCACCGCATCGCACCAGCCCTCTTTTTTGCCGGGCTTCTGCGTGATATCGCAGCGGATCGTGCCGCCGGCTCCCGTGTATTTGACAGCGTTGCTGACGAGGTTTGTACAGACCTCGGTCAGGTGCGGAATATCCGCATAGATATACGGATACTGCAGCTGTGTTGTCACCATAAGCGTCTGCCCCTTGCTGTCTGCCTGATTCCGGAACATGGCAACGCAATTGCGGAAATCCTTATCGACATCCGAAACAGAATACTCCATTTCCGTCTTATCGTTCTCGATCCGGGCAAGATCCAGAACATTGTTCAGCAGCATCAGCAGGTTCTGTCCGCACACCTGAATGTTCTCCATGTAATTTTTCAGCTTTGCAGGGTCGTCCGAATGCCGGGAGGCAAGGTCTGCGTAACCGATAATGGCGTTCATGGGCGTGCGGATATCATGCGACATATTGAACAGGAAGGTAGACTTGGCGCGGTTCGCGCTCTCCGCTTTTTCCACGGCAACCTGCAATTTTGCATTCAGCTCCTGCGTATCGTTTGCGGCTTTCTTTGCAGCAGCTTCGGCTTTGCGCGCCTTCTGGAGCAGCTTTAAAATCGTGAGCAGAACAGCTGCAACCGCAATGCTGCTGACCAGCAGAACCATAAAGAAGTTATCCTTTATAAAATCGCTCAGGGTAACCTTCCGCGCGGAGCTCTTATGCATCGCCAGAGAGCTGGTAAGCATATTGGCTGGCATGGCCTTGATCGTTTTGTTCAGGATGGACAGCAGGCTGCGGTTTCCGCTCTTGACCGCAAAGCAGGAATTGGCAGGGTTGGGCAGCGGAACGCTGTAAAACCCATGATTTTTGCTGTATTTCTCCTCGCTGCTGACCCCTGTGACAAAACAGTCTGCCTGTCCGTCCTTGACCAGTTTTATCGCATCCTCCTGTGTATCGCAGTCCACGATTTCCCACTGCGGATAATAGAACGCAATGTACCTTGTTAGGGAAATCTTGTTTTTGGGGACGGCAACGCGGTTCACTTGGTTTTCGATAAAGAGCTGTTTGTTCGTGACCACCATCATATTGGCGGTCCAAGTTGTGTTGGTTCTGGCAAGGCGATATTCTTCAGCCAGATTGGGACTCTGGTCGAAATGGAAGATCATGTCGATCTCGCCTGATTTCAGCGCATTGAGTTCCGCCTCTTTGTCGTCATAACCGACCAACTGGAATTCCAGCTCCTGATTTCCCAGACAATCTGCGGCAAACTGAATATAGTCCGTTATTGTTCCGGTAATCTCCCCGGTGGCAGGGTCATAGGTGCTGACGCCGCGATCACTCGTCAGAAAGCCCATCCGGATCGCACCGTGCTCTTTGAGCCACGCCTTTTCCTCTCCCGTAAGGATGGGCTTATAGTCCAGCGAGAAATACTTTTTACACAGATCCGCCGTATAAAAAGGAGCCTCTTCGTCCAACGCGTGCATCGCATTGTCCAGTTCTTCCTTGAGATCCGGACGGTCTTTGTTGAGCACATAGTAGATGCTGGATTTTCCCACGCGGGTTATGGTCGAGATGCCAAGCTCTGCCCAGTAGGATTCTTCCAGCGAAACAAAGCAGTCGATCTCGTGATTGGCCAGCTTTTGCTTCACATCCTCGTTGTTGGAGATGTTGACGTGCTGCGTTTTTATGCCGTGTTTTTCCTCCCATTCGGTCAGCATCACTTCCGGCTCCGTTCCCATCACAACGCCGATCTTTTTGCCGTCCAGTGTTTTGAAGTCAGAGGCGGAGGTGTCTGTGCGCGAGAGATCGGCGTAGAGGTAATATTTTTCCTCCCCCATCGGTTCGTCCGAAAACAGCATCTCCTCAGCGCGGTCCTCCGTATAAGAAATACCGCCCATGATGTCGATTTCGCCGTTTTCAAGTTTTTCAAAGCAGTCTGACCAGTCGCAGGTCACATATTCGAACTGCCAGCCTGTATAGCCGGATAGTGTTTCCAGCAACTCGTAGCCGTAGCCCTTTCTTGCGCCCTTCTCGTTGCAATAGTTGAAGGTGTCCTCAAACGAACCAACGCGGACGACCTTTACAGGGGCGGTTTCTGCGGCAGCTTTCACAGGGAGCACGGCTGACAGCAACAGCAGCAGGCACAGCATCGCACAGACGCTTTTCCGCATCAGCGTCTGCATGGTTTCGCTCGTTCCAAAGTTTTTCATTTTTCCCAATCTTTCTCCGCCCCAGACGGCTGCAGTTTGAGTTCATTTCCGTACCGCCGATTTTAGATTTGATGCCGTTGATCCGCACATCGGTCCGGTCGATGGTATACACGATTTTGGGAAGGATATCTTTTCGTCATTTTAACAAATTCGCTCTTTTATCGTACATACCTTAAAATCGTTTTTATCACTTCATCCATCACGATTGGCTTTGACAAATGTGCGTTCATTCCTGCATCCAGTGATGCCTGAACATCTTCTGCAAATGAATTCGCTGTCATTGCTATAATAGGAATGTTTTTTCCATCCGGTCTGTCATTCATTGCCCTGATGGCTTTTGTCGCTTCATAACCATTCATTTCAGGCATCATGACATCCATCAGGATCACATCAAATGTGCCTTTCGGATGATTTCTGAACATCTCAACAGCATTCTTTCCATCCACAGCTCTTTCTACATTCATCCCGAACTCTTCCAACTGCACGGCAGCAATCTCTGCATTCAGTTCATTATCCTCCGCAAGAAGGACATTCACACCTGTAAGATCTACCTTTTCCGAAAAACCTGTGTCTGACTTATTCCATTCCTTATCTGTAATTTCCAAAGGAATATCCACAGTAAATGTGGTTCCCTCATGCTTTTTACTCTGCACGGAAATGGTTCCACCCATCATATCCACATACTTCTTTACGATAGCCATCCCCAGTCCAACTCCGTGATACTGCGTTCTCACATCGGAATCTTCCTGTGCAAATTCCTCAAAAACTTCTTTTGTAAATTCCTCACTCATGCCAATACCAGTATCCGAAATGCGGTAACGCATATTTATATATCCATCCCCGCCCTTTTCCTGACACTGGGCTTCAAATGTAATCGTCCCTCCATCCGGAGTGAATTTTACGGCATTGCTCAGAATATTGACCAGCACATCGCGCAGGCGTGCAGGATCCGCAAGGACATTCGGGATCTTTGCATCTTCACACTGAATCTTAAAGTTGATATCCCTGTTCGTAAGAAAGCCTTTTATAATATCCAATGCAGAATCTGTAATGTTTTTCACATCCGCCGGTACCGGATTGTATTTCACTTTTCCACTTTCGATGTGGGTCAGATCTAATATATCATTGATCAGCGACAGTAAATACTCTGAGCTTTCGTCGATCTTTTCCAGACAATTTTTCACTTCGTCTGACGGATTATTTTTCATTGCAATACCGGTAAATCCTATGATTGCATTCATCGGTGTCCTCATATCATGGGACATATGTGACAAAAATGCTGTTTTTGCCTTGTTTGCAGCCTGTGCATGCTCTGCCAGTTCCGCCATTTCCTCAGCTTTCTCCTGGGCCGCCTTCTGAGCTTTTTTTCTTGCACTGAGATGCACCATTGTCACAGCCATAGCAGTCAGCAGCCATCCAAAAATAAGAAGAACTAAAACAGTAACAACAGGATGCAGACGGATCCAGTCAACAAATGTCAGCTCTGTTGCTTTGTATGTGGTATACTGTGCTGCAAGATCTTCAACAAGATTTTGAGGCATGGCATACATTGCTTTCGTCAGAATACCAGCCAGCGCATGGTTCTTCGTTGATGAAATCACCATGCGGTAGGTGAATGTAGGCTGTTCCAGCAGAGTATATGTCATGGTGCCCGTAGTGTCACTGTTCACAAACGCCTGTGCCATGTAATAGTAGACGAAGGCAGCATCTGCTTTCCCCTTACGGACAGCTTCCATCATTTCCTGCCGGGTACTGCACATCAGCTTTTCTGCACCGGGTGCCATTGTATCTGCAATTGAATTGGATGCTGTCTGGTCAACCGTAGCAACAACATTGATTTTTCCATCAAAGTCACGCCGTGTCACCCTTGCCAGCCGCATCGTAATGAAAGGCGCCGTAATCCCCCATTTTTTCGTCTCAGCATAGTTATCTGTTTCCAGGCGTGCATCAATGCTAATATCGGTGGTTTCCTTATTTTTCTGATAAGCAATATACTCATCTCTGGTGGCAGGTGTAAGAAACTCATAGGAAATCCCGGCATAGTCTGCAATTTTCCGGAAGTAATCCGGGATAATCCCCTTCATCTCACCATTTTCAGCATAAGAATATGGATAACGCGTCGGATCGCACAGAATATGAAGCGGGTTGTCCTTGGAATACTGTGAAATTATACTTTTTTCTTTCTCCGTATATTCCAGATTCTTAGTATCTATGCTTTCATAATTTTTATTATAAAGTGTCGTTTTCCAGTCACCCTCAACTGCATTCATCTGGTCGATTGCATAATTGATCTCATTCAGCAATTCTGTATTACCTTTTTTAACAATGACATAGAAATCGCTGCTGTCAAATTTATCCACGATACGCTCATTGTTTGTTTTTCTCATAGAAGTGGCAGCAATCGCATCAACATTTCCGCTCTGAAGAGCTTCTTCCATCTCTGCTGTCGTATCGAAATAAAATGGATCATATGTAAATCCTTTATAGCCCGCAAAATCCGCAAACTCTTTATCTCGTGAGCTTCCGTTCAAAAATGCCACACGCATACCGTTGTAAGTACTGTAATTGCCATCCACAATCGTGCTGTTGTCACTGCGGACGGTCAGAATCCCATTATTGGTTCCGATCGGACGTGAAAAATCAAACTTTTCTTCTCTTTCCGGTGTTTTGCGGGGAGATGTTACCATATCAATCTCGCCATCTTCAAGCATCTGCTGCATATCATCCCAGCTCTTATCATATCCGACATATTCATAATCTACATCCCAATAACGGGCCATCAGCCGAAGAAAATCATAGCCATACCCACTGCGGTTGCCTTCTTCATCCATCACATGATAACCATCCATGGCAAAGAAACCGACTTTGACAGTTTCATGCTGCGAACTGTCCTCGGCTGCATATGCAGTCAGGGGAGAACATATCATACACACGCATATAAAAACCAGTAACGCTGCCACATATTTCTTTGCGCTCAAAATCATATGAAATCTCCTGTCTGTCAAATACATTTCTCCAGTATAAGTATATCCTTTTCGTCTCAAAATGCAATGTTTTCTTAATATCCACATTTTTGTCCTACATAGGAGGTTTTATGAACGAGAACGACCGTACCACCTTACCCAAGCGCAGAAAAGAGGTAGACGCCCTGCTGGACCCGTATCTGGTCTGATGGCAGAGCGGGCTGCTGCATTTTGAACTGAGCCGTAAAAGCAGATAACAGACAAACGCCTCCCCGTGCAGAGCAGAAGAACTACACCGGGAGGCGTTGCTATATCCAGAAAATCGGGTACATATCATTTTCAAAATCGAGCGGCTGTATGTCAGGTATTCAATTCAATGGATTTACCCCTGCGATTGACCGGATAAAATCGTTGGCATTGTGGTCAAAATTGTGGTCAAAACCAAATGAGGTCAGCCCACAAACAAAAAAATCCAACGATCTCTAACGTGAAATCGTTGGATTTATGGTCCAGGAAGACTGGACAAATCCGAACTTTTTTCCTCTGCCGAATCGGCGGTCAAAGTGTCCTCAAATCGGACGGTTTGGGTGCCATCCTTGTAGTTGAACGTGATCAAGGTTCGGTCATCATACAGGAAAATGGCATTCACAAAAATTTCAATTAGCGCTTTCCGCTGCTTTTGCTGCGATATATCGAACTTTCTGAATTTCAGCAACCAGAATCGAATAAAATCTTCGTTGAAGCTGGGCTTCTTCAACTTTTCATCTGCAATTTTTGCAGTCAGCTCATCTTTCTGAATTTCCAGCGCTTCCAGACGCTCTTTCGTTGTCCGGGTGTACAAGCCATCCTCGATGGCCTTCATCAGGTTGTCCAGCTTTTTGTTGACCTCTCTCAGTTGCTTTTCCAGCAGCGGGATCGTTGTGTCCTCCTGATTCTGTACATCCATGACCAGTTGAACGATCTTGTCGATCACCACATCGTCCTGAATCAGCTTCATGGTTTCCCGGACGACCAGTTCTTCCAGCCATTCCTTCTGCACGGTCTTTTTGTTGCAGCCCTTGCGCCGCTTGACGTTGGCGCACTTGTAATAATAGTAGGTGCGCCCAGTAGCACTGGTTCCGCTTTCGCCGAACATCAGCGCACCACACTTGCCGCAGAACAGCTTGGTGGTCAACAGGTATTCTTCGTCGGCTTTGCCACAGGCAGGGGCGCGCTTGTTCTTATCCAAACGCTTCTGCACCCGGTCAAACAGGTCTTTCGGAACGATAGCCGGAATTGCATCTGGTACAACGATATCTCGAAAAGACAGTTCGCCAATATACCGGCGGTTCTTCAGCATGGTGTTCACGCTGCTGTGAGTCATTTTGCCGCCCTGCATATTGCGGACACCCTTGTCGTTGAGGAAGTTTACGATTTCCACCATCTTCTCGCCGTTGTCATACCGTTGAAAGGCTTCCAGCACCAGCGGCGAGGTCAGCGGGTCAAGGTGATAAAACTTTTCCTCGTCGATTTTGTAGCCAATGGTTCCTGTGCCGCCAGTGCATTTCCCTTTCAGGGCGTTCTCGGTCTGACCACGGATCACCTTCTCGGACAGCTCTGCGGAATAGTATTCCGCCATACCTTCCAACAGTGTTTCCACCAGAATGCCCTGTGAGCCCTCGGCAATGGGTTCCATAACGGAAATCAGGTGGACACCGTTCTTTTTCAGGATCATCTTGTAGTTTGCGCTATCAAAACGATTCCGTGCAAAGCGGTCAAATTTCCAGACGAGAACAACGTCAAACAGCTTCTTGCCGCTGTCTTTGATCATCTGCTGGAACTCCGGGCGGTTGTCCGTTTTGGCAGAGAATGCACGATCAATGTAGTGTTTGATGACCGTGATGCCGTTCTTTTCCGCATAGGCCGTGCATTCCCGAATCTGCCCTTCGATGGATTCTTCACGCTGGTTGTCCGATGAATAGCGGGCATAGATTACGGCGGTCATAGACTCACTTCCTTTTTCTTATCGAACAGATGGGTAGCTTCTTGCATACTTGTAGATTTGGCGCGCACAGTCAAGGCTCATTTTGCTGGAATCGTTGTGTTTGAGCCATGCATTCACATTGCCCGGATTCAGCTTCAAGTCTGTGTAGAGACGATAATTCGTCAGTTTCTTTTTCCGCTGAAGTTCCAATACCCGGCGATGGATCAACGCTTTCGTATCATTGTCAGCAAGAGAGGTATCCCGCACCGAGCAATAGCTGCGCCAGACTTTCAAATAGCCCTCTGTCAGTTCCGGTGACTGGTTTTCCAGAAGCAGCAGCATTTGCGCCAGCGAATAGCGATTGGAAAGCTGCTCATACTCCGCAGCAACAGCCCTGTTTACGGTATAGCGGAGCAACAAATCCACTTTATCAAAGGCCAGCGCATAGAGATACAGCGGCTCTTTCAGGCGGGGATTTTCTGTCATGCAATCTGCCAGCTTATGGACACTTGCCGTCTGAACCCCGGAAAGCTCTACCACATACTGCTTCAAAAAGCCTTCAAATGTCAGCTTTCTCACGGTCTCCACCTCTCCACATACTCCTGATAACGGATATAAAAATCTCGATACCGCCAGTCGTTCAAAATGCTGGCTCTCAGCTCATCCTCATCGGTTGCAAGGTGTTCCAGCAAATTCCAGTCCAAAGAGTTCCGCACAGCCTCGCTCTCCACGTCCGCCTTGTCGGTGTCGCGGAAAGAGCAGAGCTTTGCAATCACCAAATCCTCCAGACTGGGTGTGTAGAACTGTACCTTTGTACCACCGAAAGGCAGCGGCTGAAGCCGATCTTGGAAGTTGTACGGAAAATTATCAATATAGGCTTCCACATCCGTGTTGATGTCGTACTTGCCAAGTAGTCCGTACAGCTCTTTCGGAACGCTCAGCGCATCAATATCATGGGTGGCACGGGTCAGCTTGCCCAACAGAATGAACGCACTGCCACCCACGATCACCATCTGGTAGCGGTCATCGTTGTCTATCATCAGGTCGGCATCTTCGTCCAGACGTTCCAAACGCTTGCGGAGGTCATCTAAGATCATCTTTCCCATAAAATAGCCTTTCGTATTTTCAATAATAGTATTCTCTAAGATTATTTTAAGGGCTGAGCTGTGTGTTGTCAAGAGGAAATCATCGATATTTCTCGCATTTTACGCTGTCATGTTATCTGTCCACATCTCGCACTGGCTGATAACCGTGCTGATTGCTGTGTCGTAATCTTCCGGGGGATACTTATACTTTTTCAGAAGATGCTTCACCATCTTCCGCATACTGGCACGCGCTGTTTCTTTTTTCTGCCAGTCTATCGTCCGATTTTTACGCAGCATCTCGGTTAGTTCTCTGGTAAGGTCGATCAGTTCGTTGTTCTGGTAAAAATCTTTGATGTTCTCCGGCTTGGTCAGAGCATCGTAAAACGCCAGCTCTTTCTGCGTCAGCCCCAGTTTCTTACCATTATTGTACAACTCTGTGATTTCCTGTGCCGTTTTCAGAAGTTCCTTGATAACTTCCTCGTTTGTAATCAGCCCATTGTAATAGGAGTTCATCAGCTGCGCAATTTTCTCCGAGAACTTCTGCGACTGCACAACATTTGTCCGCTTGTAAAGTGATACCTGTTCTGCCATCAACTTTTTCAAAATTTCCACAGCGATGTTCTTTTCTTTCATTTTTGATATTTCGTCCAATACCGCCGGGTCAAACAAGCTGATATTTTCATCTGCCTGCTTGCTGTCAAACAGACTGATTACACCTTGGCTCTGGATACTCGCTTTCAGAAGTTCATTGATTTGAGTGTTGATTTCTTTCAGCGAGAGCGTCTTTCCGCCGCTGCCGCCGTAAGTAATTTTCACCACGGTAGAACGCACAGCTTCCATGTAGGCGGCTTCATGACGCTCCTGTTCTGTGGTCATGCTGGAGCATAGGGAGTGCGACTGTTTCAGCAGCATTGCTTCTCGCAGGAACAAGTCCTTGCGCTTGGGTGCTTTGGCATCCAGCACAAAGTTCACACCACCCGTTACCAGCTTTGCCATAACCAGCGGCGAACCGTCAATAAAACTGCTGAAATCAAACCCGTGCAGCAAATCCTTGCACACCTGAAGCTTTTCCTGAAACTTCGGATATGCAACTTTGGAAATATCCATATCGCCATACCGGGACTGGTCGCGCTTGGTATATTCCTTCATGGCAGCTTTGAGGGCAGATGCAATGCCCACATAGTCCACGATCAAGCCGCCCTCTTTGTCCTTGAACACACGGTTCACACGAGCAATCGCCTGCATCAGATTATAACCGTGCATCGGCTTGTAGATGTACATTGTCACCAGCGAGGGAACATCAAAACCGGTCAGCCACATATCCACCACGATAGCGATCTTCATTGGATCATCGTTATCTTTGAACTTTCGCGCCAGCTCCTCCTTGTGCGATTTTGTCCCAATAATCGCTTTCCAGTCCTCCGGGTCGTTGTTACCGCTGGTCATGACCACACCGATTTTCTCTTTCCATGCCGGACGCAGTTCCAGCAGCTTCCGATAGATTTTCATGGCAATCGGGCGCGAATAGGCAACAATCATCGCCTTACCGGTCAGCAGGTTGGCACGGTATTTTTCGTAGTGGGTGACAATATCCTCGCACAGCGATTGCACCGTAGAATATGCGCCCAACACGCTTTCCATCTGTCCCAACATTTTCTTGCTTTTTTCAATGGTCGCTGTGTCCGATTGCTGCTCCAATGCGTCATAAGTCGCATCAATCAGAGCCAGCGTGTCCTTATCCAGATGCAGCTTGATGACGCGGCTTTCGTAGTAGACAGGGCGCGTTGCGCCATCCTCCACCGCCTGCGTCATGTCGTAAATATCAATGCACCTCCTTGCCAGAGCCGATTTTTCGAACCGCAAGCAGATCGTGCACGAGATTCTGCACCCGGAGGACCGCCCTGCTCCGCAGAAACGAATCTACGGAATCAACTATT
>OJAL01001775.1_pt1 | contig 11290 bp, 9 predicted proteins | sample 1589301 | NCBI WGS metagenome assembly OJAL01 (sample SAMN03283261) | human gut metagenome | biome: human-associated habitat; material: feces | host: Homo sapiens | place: USA | collected 2013
GATCTGACAGAAGCGCAGTTTGAGCAGTATCAGGATGCGATCACAAGTCCGGTGTGCCAAAAGCGCGCAAAACATGCCGTATATGAGAACCAGAGAACGATCAAGGCGGTGGAGGCACTGCAGAACAACGATGTCGCGCTGTTCGGAAAGCTGATGAATGACTCCCACATATCTTTGCGTGATGATTACGAGGTAACGGGAATCGAGCTGGATACCCTGGTTGAGGAAGCATGGAAGATTGACGGTGTGATTGGTTCCCGCATGACGGGTGCGGGCTTTGGCGGATGCACGGTCAGCATCGTGAAGGATGACGCGGTGGATGCGTTTATCGAGAAGGTCGGAACCGCCTATAAGAACAAGATTGGCTATGCCGCAGATTTCTATGTCGTAGAGATCGGCGACGGCCCGGTAAAATTGGCGTAGTGACAGAGTATATTTAGAAACGAGGTTGGATCATGATACAGGAAAGAATATTGGAACTGACAGAATACGGACTGGTGACGGGACTCATAGAGCCGCAGGATAAGCGGTTTACGATCAACCGTCTGCTGGAGCTGTTTCACATTGACGAACTGGAGGATGAAGTCACGGCGGCTTATGAGAAGCGCACGCCGATGACGCAGGAGAGCGCCGAGGAGGCACTGCCGCAGATCCTTGCAGAGATGCTCGATTACGCGGCGGAGCAGATGCTGATTCCGGACAATACGATTACATACCGCGATCTGTTTGACACAAAGATCATGAGCATGCTGGTTCCAAGACCGAGCGAGGTGGTTCGCCGTTTCTATGATCTTTATGAGAAGGAGTCTCCGCAGGCGGCGACGGATTATTTTTACAAGCTGTCCAGAGACACGGACTATATCCGCAGATACCGCGTGAAGAAGGATCTGAAATGGACGGCGGACACAGAGTTTGGAACGCTGGATATCACGATCAACCTGTCGAAGCCGGAGAAGGACCCGAAGGCGATTGCGGCGGCGAAGTTAGCAAAGCAGAGCGGCTATCCGAAATGCCTTCTGTGCAAGGAGAACGAAGGATATGCAGGACGTATCAACCATCCGGCGAGACAGAACCACCGCATCATTCCGGTGACCATCAACCAGAGCGACTGGTTCTTCCAGTATTCTCCGTACGTTTACTACAACGAGCACTGCATTGTGTTCAACGCAAACCACACACCGATGAAGATCGAGCGCGCTACCTTCGGAAAGCTGCTTGATTTCGTGCAGCAGTTCCCGCACTATTTTGTCGGCTCGAATGCCGATCTGCCGATCGTCGGAGGATCCATCTTAAGCCACGATCATTTCCAGGGCGGTCATTATGAGTTCGCCATGGCAAAGGCACCGGTGGAGCGCGAGATTATATTCAAAGGATATGAGGATGTAAAGGCAGGGATTGTAAAATGGCCGATGTCCGTTATCCGTATCAGCGCAGCAGACAAGGATCGTCTGATCGATCTGGCAGACAAGATTCTCCTCGCATGGAGAGGCTACACGGATGAGGCGGCATTCGTCTACGCCGAGACAGACGGCGAGCCGCACAATACGATCACACCGATCGCAAGACGGCGCGGCGATGCGTATGAGCTGGATCTGGTGCTGCGCAACAACATTACGACAGAGGAGCATCCGCTCGGCGTATACCATCCACATGCAAATCTTCATCACATTAAGAAGGAGAACATCGGTCTGATCGAGGTTATGGGGCTGGCAGTGCTCCCGGCACGTCTGAAGGATGAGATGGCGGATCTGGAGCAGGCGATTCTGGACGGCGCTGACATCCGTGCGGACGAGAAGCTGGCAAAGCATGCAGACTGGGTGGAGGAATTTCTTCCAAAGTACGGCTTTACCGCCGGCAGCGGTCTGGAGGGCGAGATCACACCGGAGAGGCTGCATGAGATCGTTCAGACAGAGATCGGTCTGGTATTTAAGGAGGTTCTCACCGACGCAGGAGTCTACAAGTGCACGGAAGAGGGCAGAGCAGCCTTCATGCGCTTTGTGGATACGGTGAACGCATAGAAATAGAGAGAGGAAAAGAACGGATAACGGGACGGGGATTTTTTCCCCGGAAGTTGTCCGTTCTTTTTTTCAATTCCCGATAAATGTGTTATACTTGTGCATGGAGCAAATTTTTGCAAATGACCGTTTACTTTCGCGTGGTAATTTGGTAAAGTAAAGGAATGAGAAAACGATGCGGGTCAGACCGCAGAAAAGAGGATAGGTATTATGGTATCAAAGAGAATACAAAAAGCGCTGGAGGGCAATTCGGCAATCCGCGCCATGTTCAATGAGGGCAGGGAGATGGCTGCAAAGTACGGGGAGGAGAATGTGTTTGACTTCTCACTCGGCAATCCGGCAACCCCGGCGCCGAAGGCGTTAAACGATGCGATCCGTGACCTTCTGGATGAGGCGGATGCAAAGGGAGCGGCAGGTTCTCTGGGCATTCATGGTTATATGGCAAATGCGGGCTACGAGGAAGTACGCCAGGCGATCGCAGAGAATTTGAACGAACGTTTCGGAACAAAGTTTACGGCACACAATCTGGTGATGACAGTCGGCGCCGCAGGCGGGCTCAACATTATTTTTAAGACGATTCTCGATCCGGACGATGAGGTCATCGTGTTTGCACCATTCTTCGGAGAATATCGCCAGTATGCGGCGAATTTTGATGCAAAGATTGTGATTGTACAGCCGAATCTGGAGACGTTTCAGCCGGATCTTGCCGATCTGGAGGCAAAGATTACCGCGCGGACGAAGGCGCTTATCGTGAATACGCCGAACAACCCGACCGGCGTGATCTACAAGCCACAGACGATGGAGCAGATCGGAGCTATTTTAGAGAAAAAGCAGGCGGAATTTGGAACAGACATTTATCTGATCTCGGATGAGCCGTACCGGGAGCTGGTGTATGACGGGAACAAAGAGGATTTCCTGACGAAATATTATCGCAATACCCTGGTGGGATATTCTTTCTCCAAATCCCTTTCCCTTCCGGGAGAGCGTATCGGTTATGTCGTGGTGCCGGATGAAGCGGCGGACGCCGAAGAACTGATCCGCGGCATTGAGATCTCAAACCGGACACTCGGATTTGTCAACGCACCGTCCCTGATTCAGAAAGCTGTGGCGCGCTGCCTTGAGGAGAAGACGGATGTCACGTTTTACGATGAGAACCGCAGCAGACTCTACGAAGGACTGACAAAGCTCGGATTTACCTGCATCAAGCCGGAGGGAGCATTCTATCTGTGGGTGAAGTCGCCGGTGGAAAACGAGGAAGAATTCGTAAACGAGGGAAAGAAATTTAATCTTTTGATGGTAAAGGGAAGTGCTTTCGGCTGTCCGGGATTCGTGCGTCTGGCGTACTGTGTGTCCCATGAGACCGTGGAACATTCCCTGCCTGCATTTGCGAAGCTTGCGGCAGTGTACGGACTGGAAAAGTAGGAGGAACGGGATGGAGAACTGGGAGTCATATGTGAGAAAAGTGGTGCCGTATGTGCCGGGGGAGCAGCCGCAGGAGGAGCGGATGATCAAGTTGAACACCAATGAGAATCCGTATCCGCCCGCGCCGGGGGTGCAGAGAGCGCTTGCCGGATTTAACCCGGATACGCTGCGTCTGTATCCGGAGCCGACCTGCAAGGTGCTTGTGGATGCGATTGCTTCCTATTACGGACTGGGCAGCGATGAGGTATTTGTCGGAGTCGGCTCGGATGATGTGCTGGCAATGATTTTTTTGACATTTTTTAATTCCGGAAAGCCGGTTTTCTTCCCGGACATTACGTATTCTTTTTATGATGTGTGGGCAGATATGCTGCGGATTCCGTATGAGACGAAAGCGCTTGATGATGCGTTTGAGATCCGGGTGGAGGATTATTACGGGGAAAACGGCGGAGTGATATTCCCGAACCCGAATGCACCGACCGGCATTCTGATGCCGCTTGATAAGATCGAGGACATCATCGCGCACAACCGCGACGTGATCGTTGTGGTGGACGAGGCGTATATTGATTTTGGAGGGGTGTCGGCGCTGCCACTGATTGAAAAATATGACAATCTTCTGATCGTGCAGACATTTTCCAAGTCGCGTTCCATGGCGGGAATGCGCATCGGATATGCGATGGGAAATGCGAAGCTGATCCGTTATATCAATGACGTGAAGTATTCGTTTAATTCTTATACGATGAACCGGACAGCGCTTGCACTCGGTGTGGAGGCGATCCGTGACCGGTCTTATTTTGAGGAGACCAGAAAAAAGATCATCGAGACGAGAGAGTGGACGAAAAAAGAGCTGCGGGCGTTAGGTTTTACGTTCGGGGATTCGATGAGCAATTTTATCTTTGCTTCGCACGAGCGCGTGCCGGCAACAGAACTGTTCGAGGCGCTGCGCAGGGAGCATATCTATGTGCGTCATTTTACCAAGGAACGCATCAACAACTACCTGCGCATCAGCATCGGAACGAGAGAAGAGATGGAGACGTTTATTCGGTTCCTGAAGGAATATCTGAAAGAGGCATAGCGGATGCGCGGCCGGCCGTCTGAAGTCTTTGGATGCCGAAGTTAAAGACGACCAGACCGCCAACCGTCATGGCGATGCCGAACAGGAACCAGAAGATGAAGGCAAACGTCGTGTCACCGAACGGGATGAGCCCGGAGAGCACGGTTCCCCAGAAGTTAAACAGCATGTGCAAAAGGAGCGAGTAATAGATGCTGCCGCCGCGGTTGCAGACATAGCCTAAAACAAGTCCCAGACAGAATGCGTAGATGCCCTGGATCATGTTCATGTGGAAGATGCCAAAAAGCAGCGCCTGCAGCAGATTGGCTGCCCAGAAAGGCAGACATTTCTTTGCCTGATGCATGGTGACGCCGCGGAAGACCAGTTCCTCGCAGAACGGGGCGAAGATGACAGAGCAGATGACCATCAGAATGGAGATCTGATCGTCGAGACCTGCCGTCTCAAGCAGGGATTCGTATGCATCCATCCAGTGCGGAAAGAGCGACGCGACAAAGCTCATGATATAGGTTGTCAGATACTGTGTGCCAGGCATCAGCATGACGATGCCTGCGATTGCAGCAGGATGAAACGTCTGACGCAGAACGGGGCGGTAATTGCCGCCATAGCTGCAGTAGTACCACAGACCGAACACGGCAATCGACATGGCATTATAGATTAACAGTACGCCGGTGTTGAAGCGCTGGGAACTCCACAGGGAAAAGGCGTCATCTACAATATCGAGGAACCCCGCGCTGCCGGTGACAGAGTACCAGCCGCTCTCGATCAGCAGGGAAAGTCCCATGGCAAAGTAGGTTGCGAGAAACTGAATCGCAATCACAAGAAGCAGCGGGACAAAAATAAACAGGAATTGTTTTAATTTCTTCATTATTATAATCTCCAGTTATCGTTGGTATGAAATAAAGTTCTTGCAATTTCCAGATACTTCTATTATTATAACAATCGGATTTCATGAATGCAAGCAGTGGAAAAAGTGCGTGCATGGACAGAAACTTGGGTATTTACTTTAAAACTTTAATATGCTAAAATAACAAAAGAATCCATTTTGGGAAGAAGGAGAAGAACATGAGTAAGAAACTTAGGACAGATGCAGTGGATCATCTTTTTGACGCCATCTTGAGCTTACAGAATAGAGAAGAGTGCTACACATTTTTTGAGGATGTATGTACAGTAAATGAGTTGCTTTCTTTATCACAGCGGTTCGAGGTTGCCAAGATGCTGCGTGACCAGAAGACTTATCTGGATATTGCGGAGAAGACTGGAGCATCGACTGCTACGATCAGTCGTGTCAACCGATCCCTGAATTATGGAAATGACGGTTATGACATGGTATTTAGCCGCATGCAGAATACGGACAAGTAGTGGAGACAGATAAAAAGAGCCACAGGAGAACGGGAACTTTTACCCGTGCCTGTGGCTTTTTCGATTACTTTTTATTTTTTTCTGTCTTGGACTTGTCCGAGGTGGTCGTGTCAATGAGGCGCTCGATGATGGTCTTTTTGACATAGACATCGTAGCTTAACATACAGATCAGACTGAAGTTCCGCAGAAGCTCGGCGTCCTCCGGGGCAGCATCCGGGAATGTCTGGCAGGAGGTGTTGAACTTCCTGGCGAGATCCTTCATGAGATTCTGTGTCTCCTGATGCTCGAGTCCGAAGACTTCACGGTAGATGTCCTCCAGGCTGTAGCTGCCGTCTTTTCCGAAATACTTGTCCGTGATCGGATTTAAGATGCTCTGGATGTCGCTGATGCTTAGGATATTTTTGAAATAGTAGATGAATATCAGCGTCAGAACGTGCTCTTTGGTGTATTTCTTCTTCTCCGGCGGAGGAAGAAGATTGTTCTTGGCGTAGTTGTTGATCATCGTCTTTGTCAGAATCTTGTCATCCGCATGCCGCTTGGATGCCTCCAACTGGGAATCCATAAATGTGGTAATCTGATCCATATATAAATCAATGTTCGGAATATCTTCCGGTCTGACATAATCAATTCTCTGTAATTCTGCTAACAGATCACTCAGAAATTTTTTTGTATCGTTGTCCATATGTGTCACCTCTTATCACATTATATAGTTTTCAAAACCAGATGACAAGAGACAAATGTTGGGAAATGTATATGACAGTGTCCCAGCATGAAAAATAGAAAATATGTTCTGTATGGTATCGAAAAACAGAGAGAAATGTGTTATACTTTCTCATATCACTATAAACGGAAAAGGAAAAACAGGCATGAGTATTTATGATACATTAAACGAGCAGCAGAAGCTCGGCGTTATGACCACCGAGGGACCGGTGCTGATTCTCGCGGGAGCGGGTTCCGGCAAGACGAGAGTGCTGACACACCGGACGGCATATCTGATCGAGGAAAAGGGTGTCAATCCGTACAATATTATGGCGATCACGTTCACTAACAAGGCGGCTGGCGAGATGAGGGGGCGAATCGATGCGCTGGTCGGATACGGCTCGGAGAGCATCTGGGTGTCGACGTTTCATTCTACCTGCGTGCGCATCTTAAGGAGACACATTGACCGCATCGGATACGACACGAATTTTACGATCTATGATTCGGATGATTCCAAGAGCGTCATGAAGGAGATCTGCAAGCGCCTGAATATCGATACCAAGATCTATAAGGAGCGCAGCCTTCTGGCGGCGATCTCCTCTGCAAAGGACGAGCTTGTAAGTCCGACGCAGTTTGCCCTGCAGGCGGCGGCATCGAGTGATTTTGCGAAGAAAAAGCAGGCGCAGGTCTATCAGGAGTATCAGGCGGCGCTGCAGAAGAACAATGCACTGGATTTTGACGACCTCATTGTAAAGACGGTGGAGCTGCTACAGACGGATCCGGAGGTGCTTGCCTACTATCAGGAGCGTTTCCGCTATATCATGGTGGACGAGTATCAGGATACGAACACGGCGCAGTTTGAGCTGATCCGTCTTCTCGCGGGCAAATACAAAAACCTGTGCGTGGTCGGTGATGACGATCAGTCGATCTACAAGTTCCGCGGAGCGAATATCTACAATATTTTAAACTTTGAAAAGCATTTTCCGGATGCGGTCACCATCAAGCTGGAACAGAATTACCGTTCGACGCAGAACATCCTAAACGCGGCGAACAGTGTGATTGCGAACAATGTCGGAAGGAAAGCGAAGACGCTCTGGACGGCAAACGGCGAGGGAGAGAAGATCGACTTTGAGCAGTTTGACACCGCCTACGAGGAGGCGGATTATGTCGCCAGGGATATTGCGTCCGGTGTCCGGGACGGAAAGTATGGCTACGGCGACTACGCGGTGCTTTACCGCACGAATGCACAGTCACGTCTGTTTGAGGAGCGTTTTATCGTGTCCAATATCCCGTACAAGATTGTCGGCGGTGTGAATTTCTATGCGCGCAAGGAGGTCAAGGATCTTCTGGCATACTTAAAGACGATTGACAATGCGAGGGATGATCTGGCGGTGCGCAGGATCATCAATGTGCCGAAGCGCGGAATCGGTGCGACGACACTAAACCGGGTGTCTGATTATGCGGAGGCGTATGACATCAGTTTTTATGAGTCCTTAAAGCGTGCAGAGGAGATACCGTCTCTTGGCAAGAGCGCAGCGAAAATCAAACCGTTTGTGACATTTATCCAGACGATGCGCAGCAAGCTGCCTTATATCAGCGTGGCAGATCTTCTGCGGGAGGTCATTGAGGAAACCGGCTATGTGAAGGAGCTTGAGGCGGAAGGCACCGACGAGGCGGAGGCGCGAATCGAGAATATCGATGAGTTGTTAAGCAAGGTAGTTGCCTACGAGGAGGGCGAAGAACAGCCGACGTTAAGTGGTTTCTTGGAGGAAGTTGCGCTTGTGGCAGATATTGACAGCGTCGGCGAGGAGAATGATTATGTGGTTCTCATGACACTGCACAGCGCCAAAGGTCTGGAGTTCCCGAAGGTTTTTCTGGCGGGAATGGAAGACGGTCTGTTTCCGAGCTATATGTCGATCACGTCAGACAATGCCAGCAGTGAACTGGAGGAAGAGCGCAGGCTGGCCTATGTCGGCATTACGCGTGCGATGAAGGAGCTTGTCATCACTTCGGCGAGACAGCGCATGGTGCGCGGCGAAACACAGTACAACAAGGTCTCACGTTTTGTGAAGGAGATTCCGCCGGAGCTTTTAAACGGAGAGATCAAAAAGCCGGCGTATCTGGAGAACAGGGAGCGGCACACGGCGGAGCCGGTGAAAAAGAAACGGCCGACGATGCGGGACCAGCTGTCCGGGCAGAGTATGCAGGCGAGAGCGTTTTCATCGGTACATACGGAAGGCGGAAGCCTAAGCTACGGTGTGGGCGACCGTGTCTCCCACATGAAGTTCGGGGAGGGAACGGTAAAAGCCATCGTGCCCGGCGGCAGAGATTTTGAGGTGACGGTCGATTTTGACGCGGCGGGAACCAAGAAAATGTTTGCGGCGTTTGCAAAATTAAAAAAAGTATAAAATGTCTTAATTTATAAATTTTTTATAGGCGAACAGGGAAAGATATGCTATAATGTGCGTAATAAGAAGACATGCAATAAATGAAGATAAATCAAGGAGGGGAATCTGATGAATAAGATGGAAGATCTGATCAACATGACAAAGTTAAACGAACTTCTGAATAAGAAGGAAGAAGTGGAGGAGAAGAAGACCTCAAAGGTAGTATGGATTTTTGCAATTATCGGTATTGTAGCGGCTGTAGCTGCAGCGATATACGGCATCTACCGTTTCTTTACGCCGGATTATCTTGAGGATTTCGAGGACGATTTCGAGGATGATTTTGATGATGATTTCTTCGAGGACGATGATGATGAGGAAGCGCCGGCAAAGTCTGAGGACAAAGAGGAAACAACCGAAGATTAAGACAAAGGGCATGGGGCTGCAGAGAGATGCAGCCCTATTTTTATGTAACAGGAAACGTGCCGTAAGCGGCGCGCCCGGTGAGGGAATCCGGCATGTAGGATTTTTTATGTTTGGCAATGTGCAGAAGAAACTGGACGGACAATGGAGGATAGAACGTGAAAAAGGGACAGATTATCGAGGGGATGGTAGAATGCGTAGAGTTCCCCAATAAGGGAATTGTGAGAACGGAAGACGGGGGACGCGTGATTGTAAAAAATGCAGTCCCGGGACAGAAAGTGTCCGCATCGATCAATAAAGTGCGCAAGGGAAAATGCGAGGGAAGACTGCTGGAGGTGCTGGAGCGTTCGCCGAAGGAACAGCCGGAGGCTGCCTGTATCCATGCCGGAGAGTGTGGAGGCTGCACATATCAGACGCTGCCTTACGAGGAGCAGCTTGTCATGAAGGCGTCACAGGTAAAAAAACTGATCGACGACGTCATTGTACCGGAAAATACAGACTACGAATTCCTTGGAATCAAGGCGAGCCCGAGACAGCAGGAGTACCGGAATAAGATGGAGTTTTCATTCGGTGATGCGTACAAGGGAGGACCGCTGGCACTCGGCATGCACAAGCGCGGCAGCTTTTATGACATCGTGGATGTCCCGGAATGCCGGATTGTAGACGATGATTTTCACACGGTGCTTACAGTGACGCTAGACTATTTTAAAGAGCGGAATCTGCCGTATTATCACAAACTGCGCCACACCGGATATCTGCGTCATCTTTTGGTGCGCAAGGCGGTAAAGACAGGGGAGATCCTGGTGGATCTGGTAACGACGACACAGATAGCAGAAGGGGGGGAAGAGGCGCTTCTTGCCGGATGGAAGGATGTATTGTGTGCTGCCGCCTATCAGGGAACGCTCACCGGTGTGCTTCACACCCGCAACGACAGTGTGGCGGACACCGTCACAAACGAGGGCACGGATGTGCTTTTCGGGCAGGACCATTTCTATGAAGAGCTGTTAGGACTTCGTTTTCAGATTACACCGTTCTCCTTTTTCCAGACGAACTCTCTGGGCGCGGAGGTGCTCTATGAGACGGCGCGGGAGTTCATCGGGGATGCCCTGCCGAGCGGAACGGATGCGGATGTCGCGGAGTATGGAAAAGTCGTGTTTGACCTTTATTCCGGAACCGGTACGATCGCGCAGATGCTCGCCCCGGTTGCAAAAAAGGTGATCGGCGTGGAGATTATTCCGGAGGCGGTCGAAGCTGCGAAGGAGAATGCAAGGTTAAACAGTCTTACAAACTGCGAGTTTATCGCGGGAGATGTGCTCAAGGTAATTGATGAGATTGAGGAGAAGCCGGATTATATCGTGCTCGATCCGCCGCGTGACGGCATCCACCCGAAAGCTCTGGAGAAGATCATCCGCTACGGTGTGCCGCAGATGGTGTATATCTCCTGCAAACCGACCAGCTTGGCGAGAGACCTTGAAGTGCTGCAGGCGAGGGGCTATGAGGTGAAGAAGGTATGCTGCGTGGATATGTTCCCGGCGACCGTGCATGTGGAGACGGTTGTTTTGCTTTCCAAGGGTGAGGTCGACTCGAAAAAGATTCGGGTTGAGTTCTCTTTAGAAGATATGGATATGTCCGAATTTCAAGATGGGGCAACCTACACGCAGATCAAGGACTATGTACTGGAACATAGCGGATTAAAGGTATCAAACCTGTATATCTCACAGATTAAGCGGAAATGTGGGATTGAGGTTGGTAAGAACTACAATCTGCCGAAGTCCGAAGATTCCAGACAGCCTCTGTGTCCACCGGAAAAAGAGAAAGCAATCCGAGAAGCATTCAAATATTTTGGGATGATATAACATCCCGTAAAATGGAGGTTTCTTATGGATAGATTGATTTCTTGTGAGTTTAACATGGATACC
>OJAL01001778.1_pt1 | contig 11274 bp, 14 predicted proteins | sample 1589301 | NCBI WGS metagenome assembly OJAL01 (sample SAMN03283261) | human gut metagenome | biome: human-associated habitat; material: feces | host: Homo sapiens | place: USA | collected 2013
GCAGGAGATGCCGTGCTCGGCCAGCTTCCGCCGGGCGGGCGGATAGACCGGGTTGTCGATCTCCTCGGTGCTGGTGGCCGCGGATGCGATTTCAAACTGGCCGGAAAGTCCGGATTTGTCCACCAGATCTTTCATCACAAACTCAGCAATCGGGCTGCGGCAAATGTTGCCGTGGCACAAAAAAATTATCTTTGTGATTCCTTACACATTCCTCCGCAAGTCTTTATAACGCGATATATCGCGTTATTTTTCAATATTGATTCTGTGTGCTTTTCACGCATCTCTACGCTGCTCTCCACAACTTTTCAGCAAAATGGTGTAGTAATGGTGTACCAAACCGTGTTATATCAACCTGACATCTTTCGCTCCTGCCGGTCAGTCGCCCCCGGAAAATCGACCAGTTTCGCCATCTGTTCCGCAACGTGGTCATAGCTTGCGTGGGTGTAGACATTCAGCGTGATACTTGCATCGGAGTGCCCCATCACATACTGCAACGCCTTGATATCCATTCCCGCATTTGCCATGTTGGTGCAGAAGGTATGCCGGAACACATGAGGGGTGATGTGCGGCAGAGGACTGTCCGGATGAAGCTTCTTGTACTTCTTCATCGCCCAGCGCATCTCGTTTTCGATGTGTAATGCTACTTTGGGATTCCCGTTCTTGTCCAGCATGATAAAGCCGCTGTAGCCGTCTACCATAGGCTCTGTCTTGACCTCAGGGCAGCGCTCCATCATCTTTTTCAAAGAGTCATACACCGTTTCATTCATCGGCAGAAAGCGGCGGCCGCTGCTCGTCTTGGTCTCCTCAACATAGTATTTTCCGCCACGCTCACGAATCAGCTGGTGATCCACACGAATTCTACGATTTTTGAAATCCAGATCTTTTCGGGTCAGACCGCAGAACTCGCTGACTCTCATACCGGTTTCCAGAAGCACCACGAACTCATCGTAGTATTTGCAGTAGGTGTTGTCTTTCTCAATGAAATTCATCCAGATTCCTAAGTGTTCCTCAGTGAGTGCAGCTCTCGGCACCGTATCATTGACCACCACATCCGTCAACTTAAAGATGAACGGATTCTTTCTGACGGCATCCTCATCACACGCCATCTGAAATGCGAGTTTGATAACACCTCGTACACTGTTGATGGTGCTAAAACCTCTGCCATCCTTTTGTAGCTTCGCAAACCACTGTTTCGCATCCGATACTTTGACGGTGCTGATTTTGCGGCATCCGAAATCTTCTTTCTTGACCAGATTCAAAACAAATTGATAGCCGACCTGGGTGTTGTAACGAACGCCTTTCTTCAAACTGATGTACTTTTCCAGCAGTTCAATGACCGTGATCTGTCCTGCTTCGTAGTCAATGCCAGCGTCAAGTCGCTTCTGAATTTCCTTCTCATTCTGACGAAGCTCTTGCAGGGTAGGGGAATAAACACATTGTCTTTTCCCTCGGCAATCTGTGTACCTGTACTGATAGATCCCGTCCTTCCTCTGGCTTTCTCCTGTTTTCAGGATACGGCCTTTATGATCTTTCCGTTTTTCGCTCAATTTCAATCTCCTTTCTTTCAAAAGGAGTCTCGATGTGACACCTATATTGTATCACACCAAGCCCTCTTTTTCTATTACGGATCTGCAGATATTAGATGGAAAACACCTGCTCGATGAATTTATCAAATAAGCACTTTTTGATTAGTCGCTTATTGCCCATCCAAAGCACAAAATTGCAGTTCCTGTCGTTGGTAATCTCACGCAGCTTACCGGTTCCGATGCCGGAATACGCTGCCGCTTCTTCCAATGTCAAATTTGCTTTTTCCCAGATAGGAATTTCCTTCATACAATGCCTCCAATCTCTATCTCCAAGTGGCAAAGTGGCAGGCTTTTGGTTCTGTAAAACCTTTGCCACTTCACAGAATGCCGGTTCACGATTTATTGCTTAAGCCAGATCCACCAATCTTTTCCCTGACGCTCACTTGCGATTCTATCTCCCATAGAATTTCTTGCCAGACGTACCGTGCGTTCAGAAATTCCTCGTTCTACTGCTTCCTTGTCGATTTCTGTGATGGAAACTTTTCTGCCCTCAAACAAAAACTGCTCGATCAACTTTGCCGCCTGTTCCTATTTCAGCTCCGTCTTGCTCCCTTCGCCACCGGCGAGCAGATCTTCTGCGCTGATGTCATAGGCTCCAATCCAACGGAATCCTTTTTCATCGCCCAGAGAAAATGCCAAGGACTGCCCCGGCGGTGCCAGAGAACTTTTCTCATGGACGATCGCTCGTGTAGTTGGGTCTTTCCTTACCTTGCCGATGAACAGCAGGCTTCTCACCACAGCGGTGATGTCAATAGAACCAAGTCCACGGTAGGTGCTTTGGCTGCCCGCTGCCTTATTCAGATGCCCGATCATCACAATGGCGCAGTTGGTAGCCTGTGCCACACCGGCCAGTCTGCGGAAAATCGGGCGTACCTCATTGGCCCGGTTCATATCCACATTGGCTCCAAGAAAGGCCTGCAAGGGGTCAATGATAGCCAGACGGGCGTTGTTCTCTCTGATTGCATTTTCAATACGCTCATCTGCCAAGGTCAGCGGATTGTCGGCATCGTCAATAACCAGCACTCGCTCCAGATCTGCCTCGGCAGAAAGCAGCCTCGGCTTCACCGTATCCCCCAAACCGTCCTCAGCCGTCTGAAAAATCATATTGAATGGTTCAAATGGCTCCATCTGGGGCAGAAACTTTCGATTGGTGCAGGCTGCCGCAAGCTGCATGGCAAAGAAGGTTTTGCCCTCACCGGGGTTGCCCTGAATGATCGTTAACTTTCCAAATGGGATGTACCTTCATGCGGTTGGGACAGGTAGCGCAGCGAACAGGCTGCGCTATTTTGCTGATTGGGCACCTGAACAAAGCCGCCGGAATGCAGAGCCTGCAACGGGACCTCGGCTCCATCGACATTGCCGCCGCCGTCCTCAGCGTCATGTTCATCGGCAAGCTGAAACACGACCCCACCATGCACATTCTGACCCATGAAAAAAGCTCCCTTGCCCCGCCGGGCGTGTCGCTGGCGTTCTCTCTGGGGGACGAGGGCGGTTTCCGCTGGGTCGGCGAGTACGACATTACCGCAGACGAGATGCTGTCCGGCATCGAGCCGCAGCGGGAAACCAAGACCCAGCAAGCCAAAGACCTGATCTGCACCCTGCTTGCCGGAGGAAAGCAGGTGTTCAGCGAGGACATCGACAAGGCGGCTCTGGAAAGGGGCATCCCCGGCCGAACTGTCCGGGATGCCAAGCGTGAACTGGGCGATGCCCTGAAAAGCAAAATCGTGGAAGGCCGCAAAAAGGTCTTTTGGATGGAATAAGCTATTTGACTGGCAGAAAATTTTGGCTGGCAAGAAAATCATGGTACACCCACAGTTGCCAGTCTGCCAGCCAAATTCGAAAAATGACGATTTAAGGATGAATTGAATGGAAAATGTGAAAATGCCCGAAAACAAGAACCTCACCCCTGACGGGTCTTTTAAGACGAAGGATGGCCGTACCACCTATCTGGTGAGCGTGTTTTTTAATTACGACAGCACAGAAATCGCTGAAAGCAAGGTGAAGCGGCTTATCATTACCGACCTGAAAAAGAAATGTGGTTAAAATCCACTTCCCACCTTGACAACTCTAATCAGATAATGTCTGCTTAGGAGTTGGCCGTTGTTTCCTTGTAGGGCGTTGCGTGAGATCTTTGTGTACCGCAGATTACTGTTGTATGATTAGTGATCCGCACATTCCCTGGACAATCCCAAGTAGCCAATATAGCAAAAGACCTGGATTCCGTTTTTGATGTGGAATCCAGGTCTTCTATTTGTTGAACAAACCTGCTCGCTCATAGTTTTCAATAAAAGTGTGATGATCCTGTATTGAAATCCGTATATTTTTGTGATTGGGGTTGTATTTTTTGACTTCTCTGAATATAATAAAAATGTGATCAAGAAGCACAGAATCTCCAATAAAAGTGTGAAGGAGTGTGCCTATGGAACGATTGATTTTGAATAAGCTGCTGGCCTGGAAGAATTCTCCCTATCGCAAGCCCCTGATTTTGAAGGGTGTGCGCCAGGTGGGTAAGACTTGGATTCTGAAGGAGTTCGGCAGACGCTATTATGAAAATACCGCCTATTTCAACTTTGACGAGAACGAAGAATACAAGCAATTCTTTGAAACTACAAAAGATGTTGACCGTATTCTGCAAAATCTGATGCTGGCAAGCGGTCAGAAGATAGTGCCGGAAAAGACTCTCATTATCTTTGATGAGGTGCAAGACTGCCCCAAAGTTATTAACTCCATGAAATATTTCTGCGAGAACGCACCACGGTATCATATTGCCTGCGCCGGTTCTCTGCTGGGCATTGCCTTGGCGAAACCGTCTTCTTTCCCGGTGGGCAAAGTCAACTTCATGCAGATTGACCCTATGACCTTTACCGAGTTCCTGCTGGCAAATGGTGATGAGAATCTGGCTAAGTATCTGGAAACAGTAGATAACCCTGAGCCGATCCCCGATGCATTCTTCAATCCGCTTTACGAAAAGCTCAAGATGTACTATGTCACCGGTGGTATGCCGGAATCCGTTAAGATGTGGACGGAGGCAAGGGACGTAGTAGCTATGCAGGAAGCACTATCCGGTATTATCGGTGCTTATGAGCGTGATTTTGCAAAGCATCCTAATATCAGCGAATTCCCAAAGATTTCAATGATCTGGAAATCGATTCCTTCTCAACTTGCGAGAGAAAACAAGAAGTTCATTTACAAGGTAGTCAAGGAAGGGGCCAGAGCCCGTGAGTATGAAGATGCATTACAGTGGCTGGTGGATGCCCGACTGGTGCATAAGATCTACCGCAGCTCCGCTCCTGGCCTTCCGGTAGCTGCTTACGATGATCTCTCAGCCTTTAAGATTTATTTGGTGGATGTTGGTTTGCTCCGCCGTCTGGCGCAGTTGGCACCTACAGCCTTTGGGGAAGGCAACCGCCTTTTTACTGAATTTAAAGGTGCATTAACCGAAAACTTTGTGCTGCAGACTTTAATTACTCAGTTTGAAGTCATGCCCCGTTATTGGAGCCAAAACAATCCATCTTATGAAGTGGATTTCCTCATTCAGCGGGAAAACGACATCTTCCCCGTTGAGGTCAAATCCGAAGCCAACACAACTAGCAAGAGTATGAAGAAGTTCAAGGCACTGTTCCCTGATAAGGTCAAGCTCCGCATCCGTTTCTCATTGGATAATCTGAAACTGGACGATGATATGCTGAATATCCCGCTGTTCATGGCAGATCAGGCGGATCGATTGATAGGATTGGCGTTGGAACGAATTCAGAATTAAATACAAACGCTATAATGATGAAGCCTCCGCTAGAATCAAAAACAACGGAAGCTTTACAAATTATTTCAGTTTCTTCAGCGGAGCACACAACACTTCATACGCATATTTATATACTTCATTTGCCGATTCATCTGGTGATATATCACCATGGGCAAGACAGCAACGAAGCATATACAGTATGATAACAATAGCTTCGCTGATCTTTTCAGCATCATTTACAAAATTATATGCTCCAATTTGTTTGGTAGCTTGTCCCGACTCAAGGACACTGGTAATGCGATATGGAGTCAGTTCTCTGTAGCATTCCTCGCACTGTTCCTTTTGCCTCTGCGTCAAACCAATAAAGCCTGATTGCTGCCTCAATACATCAATATCATATCCGTCTTGCTCAAAACAAAATACTGAAACACCTGTAGTCTTTACTGTAACTGTTGTTTTTGTCTTTCCATGTGCCCTGGAACACTCATAATGGTGTTGGTAGTAATCTTTCCTCTTAAGCGTGTTTGCATTTTTCACCGCCACTTCAGCAAATGAAACAGACTGCCGAACGCCTATGTATTCCTGAGTAGTAATTGCTGCATTCAAAAGAGAACCATGTAGTTTTGCAATATTCTCTCTATATGCGCTACCATCTGCATCCTCTGCATTAATCAGATTCATGGTATAGGTCTTAAATCTGTTTGATTGACTTGCGATGTACTCGATACATTCCTTGTCGCTATTTCCTGTGACCTCACCGCTAAAATTATACCACGCATTAAAGGCAATCCAGGCTTTCATGAATGCAGAAAAATAGTCAACCTTTATATCAATGGCATCTATCCAGTCTTTGTATCCTGGCATCCTGGCTCACCTCACTTTGCATAAATAACTTCTTTATCCATAATCTCCAATGCCTTTTGCTCTAACTTATAAGCCTCATAACGTTTTTGGTTAGCCTCAAGAGCAAGGGAATTGATTTTCTGTTGAATCTCAGAATTTTTAAGCAAAGGCACAGGTAGATTATAAATATGTGTATCATCAATATGTGATATAACGGAACCGTATGCGCAGCGATCGACAAGTTTTGCACCATAGTCTGATAGCAGATAAATGTAAAGATATCCTGCCATTTCTGCGCTTGCAGGAGCAATGCGCAATACGTCTTCGCTTGCAATCCAATTTTCCCAATGCTTCGGAACAAGTACAGTTTTTCCTATTGTACCACTTCTTGTAATGAGAATTAGGTTTTCCTTAAGTTCAAGTTCCTCTTTCATCCGTTTGTCGTGCTTGGAAATGGATAAATACTTTGTGTTTGTGGGATCCAGTTCAAAAAGCTGCTTTCCGCCAAAAAACACCCGTCCATACCCTTCATCAACATACACACGCTTAAATCGACCCGGCAAAAAGACATTATTGCTTATTCTCTTGTCCCCAATAATCGTAACTTCAGCGGCATACTTTTCAAAGTGCTTTACGATGGCATCAACTATCGGAACGTGGTAAGACGCCTCCAAGCGATAGTTCATCTCACTTAATTTGACATTGAATGTTTCTACCGGCGCATCTTTTTTAAAGCAATCAACTTCAAAATTATCAATCGCAGGCAACTTCAGTTCTTCAATTAACAACTTAGTTGCTTCATCAATTAAGGTATTCGATTCGTCACGAAGAGTATAAGATCGAATAACAAGATTTCCAATTTTCAATTTCAATGCATCTGGTGCATCCGGAATTGGAACGGTTGCAAGATGTTCTGGTTCGATATGGGTAATAACTGCGCCATAGCTATTTGTCAATAGAATTTTATTTCCGACCTTGCTCTTTAAATATGCATATACATACCCTGCATCACTCGGCTTTTTACAGTTGATGCGCAAAAGATCATGGCTGAAAATCAAATTATCCATCGTATCCGAAACAAAAGACACTTTTCCGATTGTACCAGAACAAGTCATGAGGACCTGACCCTTCGATACTCGCAATGCGTCAATATCTGTATCGGTTACTGCGGAAATATATCCGTCTGGAGACGGTTTTATATCCATAATCGTTGAAGGCTGATAAATAGGATAATCAGATTTTTCAACCCAAATTCGTTTGAATCGTGCGCCAGTATAAGATGTCGTCATCCCATCTGCGCCACCAAGCGTAGTAAGAGGGTATTTAGCATCTGCAATGATTTCTCGTGCTTGTTTTGCTTCGACATCATAAACGCTTGCCTCTAAGCGTTTCCCTCGCTCGATGATTTCTGAGAGTGATACAGTGCACCACTTAACCGGTGCCTCATCAATCACGATTTCACATTCGGGAGTTTCCGCAATTTGATGTGCCAAATTATCATTTACCATGCCAATCCCTCCTTGACTTTCCATTCTGCAAAGATGACAGGCACATCCGGAGTCTGGTCATCTTCAACTTTTCTCTTCTGCTCGTGAGATACAGTACGATCACCTTCTCCGGTTGAGCCAAGAACAAGAACACTATTGGTATCAGGCACAAGAATTTCATTTCCTTCTTTGTCACGCTTGAAAGTAGGATTACCACGTTTATCATGCCCAACTTTTTCTACCATGGCCATGAAAATATTATAATCTGCCATCGTGCCACTCTTTTCCTCAGTATCTTTCTGTTCCTGTGTTTTCTTCTGTAGGAACAGCACTGAGGTCTGAGTACCATTTCTCGGCTGGAAGGTATCTGCATGAAGGTCCACACTGGCAACGATTCTGTGATTCTTGATAAGCCACTCTCGAATATAGCCAAGACCCGGCGCACCCAGAATATTATCGGGAAGAACTATGCCCATACGTCCACCCGGGACAAGCAGCTGAGTGCAACGTTCCACAAATAGAATTTCCGGAGGGACTGATGATTGCAGACGATCCGTCATTCTCCAAGTATTTGTTTTCTTATCGTTTTCCCAGACATGCGCCAATTCAAATTGCTCCAGAATAGCCTTATCTTTGATAGGAATTTTGCTGCCAAAAGGCGGATTGGTTACAATTACATCGAAAAACTCGATTGTCTTATGGTTACGAATAGTGGATTTGTCAATCCCCAATGCTTCTGCCAAATTAGAGCGGAAATCCTCTGTCCATTCGTGCGGAGGCAACAAAGAGTTGGATTGTAAGATATTACCGCTGCCGTCATTGTTCATAACCATATTCATCTTCGTTGCCTTAACGAGATCTGGATTGATATCGAATCCAAAATAATTCGATTTTGCCATGTCAGATACACGATCTCTGAAAGTGTTGATTGACTCATTATTCCACTCGCTTTTCGGCATACCAAGTTCATCTTCAAATTGCTTTTCGAGTTTTTCAATAACATGCGTCATGGCATTCACAAGGAAACCACCCGTTCCGCAAGAACTATCCAGAACTTTTTCATCAACACCAGGGTTAATCATCTTAACGACCATTTTCATAACATTTCTGGGTGTGAAAAACTCTCCTCTATCGCCACGCAGGTTGGCACCAACGATTTCTTCATACGCTTTACCCTTAATATCGATGTTGGTGTTAAGTAAACTGTACTTCTGTAGCTCGCTGACGATATAAGCTAAGCTACGAGGAGACAACTTAATTTCGTCATTGGCATCAAAAATTAACTTGTACTTCCTCTTGTTTTTGACCTGTTCAAAAATTTTAGAGATACGTTTCTTGACCGTTAACTGTCCATCGGGATTAGAACGTTCCTCCGAAGTAGCATAGAACTCCAACGGCTTAGGAATATTTCTTTCGTCCTCGATTTTGCAGAAAATCACTTTCAACAACTCGAAAAATGCAGGCTGCTTCTGCAAGCCATCATTCACATAAATGTGATTATGGCAGGTTTTGAAAGTAAACAGCAGATTATCGTCATAGGCATTTTTTAGTGTCGTACGCTTAGGACGGTTAATATCATCAAGATTACCATCAGCCGAAGGGATATCGTTATAGTCCATGAAGTCTATCTGACCTTTTTCGTTAACATATTTACGGTAGACTTCTTTCTGACGACCGTTTGTCCACATTCCCCACTCGCAATTAGGGCATGCAGACATATATGACTTCAGTTGTTCAACACCGTCTTTCGCATTACGTGCTTCAACAGCCTCTTTCTTACATTCAATGATAATTTTAATATTCTCCTGGGTCTGTTCGGTGCAATCCTTGTCAAAAATGACAATATCTGCACGAGGTTTTCTCGAACCCAACTGCAGGGTGTATTCAATTCTAATCTGCTTAGGCAGATATTTATGTTCGTTAACAAGCCTTTTTTCAATAGTCTGACGTACGTATTCTTCCGGGGTATCGTTACGGAACTTACCGTCAACATAGTCACAAATCTTCCCTTCGGGAATTACAATTACCTTTGCATTAGCCATTTGGGGTTCCTCCATTTTTACTCTTGGATTTTTCCTTTGTATCCGCCTTACGATTTGATAGGTACTCTTCAGCAGCTTTATTGAAAAAATCCGCAAAGCTACTTCTGTCGTATGCCAGTGCTGCTTTTAGTTCTGTGTGCAGTTCATCTGGCATTCTAAACTGTACTTGTTTGGTTCTATCGCTCAATAAACCGCACCTCCTTTGACGGCATAAATGATATCATTATATCTTAATATAATGATATCATTTATGGTAGAAAAAGTCAATTCAAATTGCTCGAAAGCACAAAAATCGCCCAACATTACCACAAGATAATGATGGACGATTTTAACGAATTTTCTTGTATTTTGAATTAATAATGATTATTACGCATAGAACAAATTCTTTTTGAAATGCCATGTTGTTTTAGCATTAATCAGGGCATTCGCTCAGTTCTTCCCAATCTTTACGATTTCCACAGCGACGCAGATAGTCCTTGCCGCCATCGACAGCCACTACACCACATTTACAGAATTTGAAATCGTGGCGGTGTGTGCTTTCTATTACATCACCGCACTTTTTGCATCGAATCTTATTTGTAATGATCTTCTCCATGCAATTAGCCTCCAATCCAACGCACCAAATGTGCCTCTTTACCGAAGAGCCGGACTCCGTCAAGAAAGTCAGGCTCTGGTTCTATGTTTTAATCTTCCATAACCTCAACCATCATCCTGGCCCCCAGCTTGAAACTGTTCTGGAATAAGAGGCAGTCCGCAATAGTTTGATACTCACGAACGCAATCCGTATAGTTTTCAAACAGTTCTTTCTATTCATCCGTCATGGTGGCTTTGAGCTTTTCTTCATTCCTACAAATCAGTTCCAACAGTTTCTTATTCTCTTCACAAGCGGATGTGCCATACTCTGTCGGCTCGATATTGCCATACCAGAACTCTTCAAGGATTCTCATACCGCATCCTCTCCATAGACCATTTCCCTGAGGACAATTTCCTCTGCCCGGTTATGGATGCTGTTCATAGCCTTGATCCAAGCCATCTGGTCATTCTCTTTCAATTCATCGGTCACTGACTCGGCTTCCTGCATCTGCCTGATAATCAGCTGCAATCTGTTTTGTGCCTGCTCGTTCAAATCGGCAAGGTAAGTCCAGAGCTGGCCGTCCAGAATCAAATCATTGAACATCATTAGATTGTAATGCTCTCGGTGCATCCGCCCATATTTCCCGATATGGCGTTCCTCATTGGGACGCTTCAGATCCGGAATGTAGTAATCTCCTGCCAGCACATAATCCATTCCATTGATATTCTTTTTGTTTTCCATAAGCTTAACCTCGATTTCAAAATTTTTGTCACATCGAGACTCACTGGTGTAGTAGCACTACCTTCAAGCCTGAAAAACCTTGATATTACAGGGGATTTTGGAGATTTCTGCAAATAATGCCGTGGCAGATAAAAAGCACTTTCGTCATGTCAAAATATTTCCTTATATCGTATCATTTTGAATTTTGCACACATGCGTGCAAAATTCAGTTCTGCTTCAAGAACTCCCGCAGCACATCCTCTGGGCGGGGTGTATGGTTCGG
>OJAL01001794.1_pt1 | contig 11180 bp, 10 predicted proteins | sample 1589301 | NCBI WGS metagenome assembly OJAL01 (sample SAMN03283261) | human gut metagenome | biome: human-associated habitat; material: feces | host: Homo sapiens | place: USA | collected 2013
CAATAAAAGTAAGCAGCAAAATTATTTCCTGAAAACTCAAGCGTTCACCTCCCTCGTAATTTGGAGGCGGACAATCAAGAGCCAATTATAGCAGAAGGGGAGAGGACTGTCAAAATAGGCTCGCCAATTCCTTAATGGCGGTTTGTTGGTACAATACCAACCAGTCAGGCTTTGCCAGATTGTGGATGATATGTATCAGGATCATAGTCAGAGGATTTAAGAAAAAGCAAGCCGTCGCGGGGGAGCCATTCCGGCAGACTGGCGGCTTTTTGTACACGGCTCCAGCCGGCGGGATTTCTCTTAGCGGGCCTTCCGGGTGTGATGCGATAAACAATGTAATGCTCGCCGTTGCAAAATTGCAGGATAGCAATTTTACCGGTAGGAAAATCAGTGTCTGTGTCTGCCAGCGAAAACCGCCACTGACATTGCGTGTCAAGTTCAGATAACTCTATGATTTGTTTGGCAAGTTTATGGGCCGTATCCTCATTGGGCTGTTTAAATCTGCCATTGTTGTCGATGGGCAATTCGCCTTTCGCATACGCCTCATCAATTGTCGCCTGGGCGGCAGTCATGAGGGAGCTAGCCTGGAGCATGACGCGCTTTTCAACGGCTTTGTCGATATAGCCGGTCAGGGACGGGACCAAAAGTGTTGCCAATACGGCCAGGATTACCAGGACAACGATCAGTTCAACGAGGGTAAGCCCTCTTTTTTGGTTGGAATCACAGAACCGGGCCATAGCACACGCCTCCCGCATCAGTATAAAACCGTACAAATAAAGTATATTAACATAACGATGCTGCGTCAATTGTGGGGAATGCCAAATAATTTATACATTATTTGTGAATAATGTGATATTATAATTCGATTTGAAAAACGCAGACGACGGCGGCGGCAAGAGGTACTGCCAAAAATCCTGCCCAAAATTTGTCGATTGTGCCAAACGAATAAAGTTGCAATCAGATTTGACTTTTTGTATACTATATCTATATATACTATACAAAATAATCGGAAATATTATAAAAATTTTGGTTGGAAAGCGGGCCGGGTGTTGAAAAAGATTAGGATACAGCGGGTGAGCATCTTTGATATTGTCGCCACGCTGGTGTTGGCGGTGGTGCTCGTCGCATTCGCGGTGCAGGGCACGGGGGAATTGGCTCAAATGCAGACCGCCACGGACGATTACATCCAGTGCGAGACACTGGCCCGACAGCTGCAAAGCGGGTCGGACTACCTGATCGAGCAGGTGCGGATGTACACCGCCACCGGTCAGCGGGAGTACATGGACAACTACTTTGAGGAACTGAACACGACCCGCCGCCGCGAGAACGCTTTAGAGTATTTTGCAGAGCATTACGGCGACACCGATGCTTTCAAGCTGCTGAAATCCGCCATGACAACGTCGCAAAATCTGAGCTATACGGATCGCGCAAACCCCGGCGAGAGCATCTTCAAGGATGCTGACAAGGCGCTGTACCGTGTCAAGCAGAACGGCAAGCACGGCTGCGGCTTCTATTAAGTGCGCACGGATTTTGCGCAGCTGCGCCGTCTGCCGGACCTGCTTTTTCCGCGGCGCTGTCCGTTTTGCGGGTCATTGCTGGGGCCGGACGCACTGCAGGGCACGGTTTGCCCGGCCTGCGTGCCCGAGGAAATGCGCTTACAGCACATTCCGGCGCGTCTGCCGGAGGGCGAACACGACTTTTACGCCGTGCGGGAGGCTGCCGCGGCGTATTATTACGAGGATATTGTACGTACAGCTGTTTTGCGCTGCAAGCGGGGCGGCTGCTTTTGGTATGCCCGGGAGCTGGCGGACCGTGTGGCCGTGCTGGTGTTCGGCGCACTGCCGGCCAAGCAGCCCGGAAAAATGCCGCAGTATGTGGGTGTGACCGCGCTGCCGCTGTACAGCTGCATTGTGCCGGTGCCGCCCCGCCAGCCGCTGCCCGGTATGCCGGGTCTGCCGCTGCTGCTGGCGCGCCGGTTGGGCGCGGTGCTGGGGGTCCCGGTGGAGACACCGCTGTACATCAAGCGCCGGGGCCGCCCGCAGAAGGAGCTTACCCGTGAGCAGCGCCTGCAAAACGCCAGGGGCGCGTTTGGCTGCCGCCCCGGCACAGACCTGACCGGCAGGCGGGTGCTGCTGGTCGATGACATTATTACAACCGGTGCGACGGCGTCGGCGTGTGCGCTGGCACTTTTGGAGGCCGGTGCGGTGGAGGTGACCGCTGTGGCGATTGCCGCGGCGGAGGAGCTGCCCAAGAGCCGGAAAAAGCCCCCTGAGACAAAATCATAAAAAGACCGAAGCGGCGTGCCCGGAAATCATGGGCGTACTGCTTCGGTCTTTTTCATAGCTTATACGAGCTTATACGGGGCATCTCCGCACCATCCGGTATGCCGTGCCTGCCCCGCCCAACGCCAGCCCTGCCAAAAATAGGGTGAAAAATTTGGCGGTTTTGCCACGCGCATAAAATCTGAACATCCTGTATAATAAAGACATGGATCGATTTTCTGCTGTAAAAAGGAGAAACCGCGATGACAAAGCAAAAATATATCATGGCGCTGGACGCGGGCACCACGTCCAACCGCTGCATCCTTTTTAACGCCCGGGGCGAGATGTGCAGCGTCGCGCAAAAGGAGTTCACCCAGTATTTCCCCAAGCCCGGCTGGGTCGAGCATGACGCCAACGAGATCTGGACGACCCAGCTCGGCGTGGCGCTGTCGGCCATGAACGAGGTCGGCGCGTCGGCGGAGGACATTGCCGCCATCGGCATCACGAACCAGCGCGAGACGACCATCGTCTGGGACCGTGACACCGGCGAGCCGGTCTACCACGCCATTGTCTGGCAGTGCCGCCGCACAAGCGAGTACTGCGACGAGCTGAAGGCCCGCGGCCTGACCGACCTGATCCGGCAAAAGACCGGGCTGGTCATCGACGCCTACTTCTCGGCCACAAAGCTCAAGTGGATCTTGGACAACGTGCCCGGCGTGCGCGCGCGTGCCGAGCGCGGCGACCTGCTGTTCGGCACGGTGGAGACGTGGCTCATCTGGAAGCTGACCTGCGGCAAGATCCACGTGACCGACTACTCCAACGCCAGCCGGACGATGATGTTCAACATCCACACGCTGGACTGGGACGACGAGATACTGAAAATTCTCGATATACCGCGCTGTATGCTGCCGCGTCCCGTGCCCAACAGCGAGTTCTACGAGTACGCCGACCCGATGCACTTCGGCGGCGAGATCAAGATCGCGGGGGCGGCGGGCGACCAGCAGGCCGCGCTGTTCGGCCAGACCTGCTTTACCAAGGGCGAGGCCAAGAGCACCTTCGGCACGGGCGGCTTTCTGCTGATGAACACCGGCGAGAAGCCGGTATTCTCCCAAAACGGGCTGGTCACCACCGTGGCGTGGGGGCTGGACGGAAGGGTGAATTACGCGCTGGAAGGTTCGATTTTTGTGGCGGGCGCAGCTATCCAGTGGCTGCGGGACGAGCTGCATCTGCTGGAGGACGCCCGCGACAGCGAGTACATGGCGCAGAAGGTCAGGGACACGAACGGCTGCTACGTTGTGCCTGCGTTCACCGGTCTGGGTGCGCCGCACTGGGACCAGTACGCCCGCGGCACCATCGTGGGCCTGACCCGCGGCGTGAATAAGAACCACATCATCCGCGCGACGCTGGACAGCCTGTGCTACCAGATCAACGATGTGCTGGCCGCCATGCAGGCGGATTCCGGCATTGACCTGACGGCGCTCAAGGTGGACGGCGGCGCGTGCGCGAACAATTACTTACTGCAGACGATGGCGGACATCAGCAACCTGCCTGTCAAGCGTCCCTGCTGCGTGGAAACGACGGCGCTGGGCGCGGCGTATCTGGCCGGGCTGGCCGTCGGCTATTGGAGCAGCACCGAGGACGTGCTGCAAAACTGGTCGGTGGACCGTGAGTTTATGCCGGGCATCCCCGACGACGAGCGCACCAGACGACTGAAGGGCTGGAATAAGGCGGTGCGGTGCAGCTACGGCTGGGCGAAGGAGGGGTAAGGCCCCTAAAGCCTTCCCCTGCGGAAAGGCCGCTCTGCCTTGCCAACCGGCGGCAGCGGCAAGGCCCCGGGCGGATATGGAATCCGCCCCTACGCTGTAGGGGTCGATGCCCGCATCGGCCAGGAGGGTTTCCGGCACCGCACATGCTCTGCAAACAAACAACACGAGGTATCAATATGTACGACATCATCATTATCGGCGCGGGCGTGTCCGGGTGCGCCTGTGCGCGGGAGCTTTCGCGGTATGACGCGAAAATTCTTGTAGTAGAGAAGGAAGAGGACGTCTGCTGCGGCACGTCCAAGGCCAACAGCGCCATTGTCCACGCCGGGTACGACGCGGCCCACGGCAGCCTGATAGCCAAGCTCAACGTCGAGGGCAGCCGCCGGATGCCGGCCCTTGCGAAGGAGCTGGATTTTGCCTACGACCGGTGCGGCAGCCTTGTCGTCTGCCTGAGCGACGAGGACCGCCCGGCGCTGCAAAAGCTCTATGAAAACGGCATCGCCAACGGCGTGGAGGGGCTGCGCATCATAGAACGGGACGAGCTGGTGGAAATGGAGCCGAACATCTCGGACGCCGCCGTCGCCGCACTGTGGGCGCCCACGGGCGGCATCGTCTGCCCGTTCGGCCTGACGTTTGCGTTGGCGGAGAACGCCGCCAAAAACGGTGTGCAGTTTCGGTTTGACACCAAAGTTACGGGCCTGCACCCGCTGGACGGCGGAACCGGGTGGGCCGTCGAGACCGACCACGGCACGCTGGAAACGCGCTGCATCGTCAATGCGGCGGGCGTATACGCCGACACGCTGCACAATATGGCCGACGCGGCGCACCCCATGACCATCACGGCCCGGCGGGGAGATTACTTCCTGCTTGACCACACGGCGGGGCAGCATGTGCGGCACACGGTATTCCAGCTGCCGGGCAAATACGGCAAGGGCGTGCTGGTAACGCCCACGGTGCACGGCAATCTGCTGGTCGGGCCGACGGCCATCGACGTGGACGACAAGGAGGCCACGGCCACGACGGCGGCGGGCCTGGACGAGGTGCGGGAAAAATCCGGCCTCGCGGTCAAGGACATTCCGCTGCGCCAGACCATCACGAGCTTCGCGGGTCTGCGCGCCCACGAGGCGCGGCACGACTTCTTCATCGGCGAGATCGCGCCCGGCTTTGTGGACTGCGCGGCCATCGAGTCGCCCGGCCTGTCCAGCGCCCCGGCCATCGGTGCGATGGTCGCGGACATCGTGCGCGGCAGTCTGCACTTACACAATAAGCCCGATTTTGACCCGACGCGCAGGGGCATTCTGGACCCCAAAGCGCTGGATCTTGCGGCGCGGGCGGAGCTTATCCGGCAAAACCCGGCCTACGGGCAGATTATATGCCGGTGCGAGAGCGTGACCGAGGGCGAGATCATCGACGCCATCCGCCGCACGCCCGGCGCGCGCAGTCTGGACGGCGTCAAGCGGCGCACCCGCGCGGGCATGGGCCGCTGCCAGGCGGGCTTCTGCAGCCCGCGCGTCATGGAGATTCTGGCGCGGGAGCTGGGCGTGCCGCAGAGCGAGATCACCAAGTCCGGCGGTGCGTCCAAAATCATCGTCGGCACGAACAAGGATAGCCTGTGAAAGGGGGCGTCTGCCATGAAAAACGTTGATCTGGTCATTATCGGCGGCGGCCCGGCGGGGCTGGCCGCGGCGGCGGCCGCACGCAAAAGCGGCGTGCAGGACATCCTGATCCTGGAGCGCGACAGCGAGCTGGGCGGCATCCTGAACCAGTGCATCCACAATGGCTTCGGCCTGCATACCTTTAAAGAGGAGCTGACCGGCCCCGAGTACGCGGCACGGTTTGTGACGCAGGTACGCGAATTGGGAATTGAATACAAGCTCAACACGATGGTGCTGGATCTGGCGGCGGACAAGACCGTCACCGCCATGAACAAGACCGACGGACTGTTTCAGCTGCACCCCAAGGCGGTCATTCTGGCCATGGGCTGCCGTGAGCGCCCGCGCGGCGCGCTGAACATTCCGGGCTACCGGCCCGCGGGCATCTTCACCGCGGGCACGGCGCAGCGGCTTGTCAACATGGAGGGCTGCCTGCCCGGGCGGCGGGTCGTGATTCTGGGCAGCGGCGACATCGGCCTGATCATGGCACGCCGCATGACGCTGGAGGGGGCAAAGGTGCTCTGCGTGGCGGAGCTGATGCCGTACTCCGGCGGCTTAAAGCGCAATATTGTGCAGTGCCTCGATGATTTTGGCATTCCGCTGAAATTGAGCCACACGGTAGTGGACATTCAGGGCAAGGAGCGCGTGACCGGCATCACGCTGGCGCGGGTCGAAAACGGAAAACCCGTCCCCGGCACCGAGGAGCACTACGACTGCGACACGCTGCTGCTTTCCTGCGGATTGCTGCCCGAAAACGAGCTGAGCCGCGCCGCGGGCGTGGCGCTGAACCCCGTCACCGGCGGCCCGGCGGTCAATGAAAGCCTGGAAACGAACCTGCCCGGCGTCTTTGCCGCGGGCAACGTGCTGCATGTGCACGACCTAGTGGATTATGTGTCGGAGGAGGCCGCGGCGGCAGGTGAGCACGCGGCGGCATACATTGCGGGCGGCGGGGCCGCGGCGGGCCGCACCCTGCCCGTGCGGTGCGAAAACGGCGTGCGCTACACCGTGCCGACCACCATCCGCCCCGACTGCGCGGGGGATACCGTGACGCTGCGGTTCCGCGTGGGCGGCGTGTACAAAAATAAAAAAATCGCGGTGTACCGCGGTACGGACTGCATCTACAGCCGCAAGCGGCCCGTGCTGGCCCCCGGTGAGATGGAGACTGTGCGGCTGAAGGCCGAGCTTTTGCGCGGCCCGGGCGACGCCGTGACGGTAACGTTGGAGGAGGGCTGACGATGGAAAAACGTGAACTGATCTGCATCGGCTGCCCGATGGGCTGCCCGTTGACTGTGACGCTGGACGGCGGCGCGGTGGTCACCGTACAGGGCAACACCTGCCCGCGCGGCGACGCCTACGCCCGCAGGGAGGTCACCGCCCCGACGCGCATTGTGACCACAACGGTGCGCGTGACCGGCGGCACCCTGCCCGCCGTGAGCTGCAAGACCCGCAGCGACATCCCGAAGGAGAAAATTTTTGACGTTGTCCGCGCGCTGAAAAGCGTCGTGGTGCCCGCCCCCGTACACATCGGTCAGGTCCTGCTGCCCGATGCAGCCGGGACCGGCGTGGATGTGGTGGCGACGAAGGACGTAGCCGAGGTGTAGATCCACCCTGTTATGAAAATAACTTTCCCGAAAAAGTTAAATTTTCAAAGGAATTTGGGCAAAAATCAATGGCATGTTTGAATATTGCACAAAGAAACCGTCGGTTTTTCGGCTTTTTGACAATTTTGCTAAAATCACTTTCTTTTTTATGAAGAATATGTTAATATGAGATTAACAAAGTGTCGCGGCTGCGGAACCAGACAGCCCGGCACTGAGTTGGGAGAGACCCACTCACAATTTTTGGAGGAATGCTTTTATGATGAAGTATCTGCAGAAGCTCGGTAAAGCCTTAATGCTTCCCGTAGCTGCTCTGCCCGTCTGTGGTATCCTGATGGGCATTGGTTACGCTCTGGCTCCCGCTGTTATGGGTGCCGAAGGCCCGACCTCCGGTGCCGCTTACACCGTAGGTTTCCTGCTGATCAAGGCCGGCGGTGCTTTGATCGACAACATGGCTTGGCTGTTCGCCATCGGCGCTGCCGTCGGTCTGTCTGACGACCACGACGGCACTGCCGGTCTGGCCGGTCTGGTCAGCTTCCTGATGATGCAGCAGCTGCTCAGCCCCGGCGTTGTCGGTGCTGTCCGTGCCCTGGAGGAGGGTTCCGTCGATTATATTGCTTTCAGCAAGATCGCCGGCAACTCCTTCATCGGCATCCTGGCCGCCATCATCGGTGCTGCCTGCTACAACAAGTTCAAGAACACCCAGCTGCCTGACTGGCTGGCATTCTTCAGCGGCAAGCGCAGCGTTGCTATCGTGACCGCCGTTGTTTCTATCGTGGTTTCCGTTGTTCTGCTGTTCGTCTGGCCCATCATCTTCGGCGCTCTGGTTGCCCTCGGCAACGGCATTGCCAAGATGGACGGCATCGGCGCCGGCATCTACGCCTTCCTGAACCGTCTGCTGATCCCCACCGGCCTGCACCACGCTCTGAACAACGTGTTCTGGTTCGACACCATCGGTCTGGGCGACCTGAGCCACTACTGGGCTGGCGATGTCACCGGTCAGAATGGTGTCAATTGGGACCTCGGCATGTACATGTCCGGCTTCTTCCCCTGCATGATGTTCGGTATTGCCGGTGCTGCTCTGGCCATGGTCCAGACTGCCAAGAACAAGAAGGCTGCTATCGGTCTGGTTGTTTCCGCTGCTATCTGCGCTTTCGTCTGCGGCGTTACCGAGCCGTTCGAGTTCGGCTTCATGTTCCTCTGCTTCCCCCTGTATGTTGTCTATGCTGCTCTGTACGGCATCTTCACCATCATCACCTACTACTCCGGCTTCCGCGCAGGCTTCTGCTTCTCCGCCGGTGCTACCGACCTGATCTTCTCCGCCAGCCTGCCCGCACATGCTAAGACCTGGATGATCATCCCTCTGGGCATCGCCGCTTTCGTTGTCTTCTATCTGGTCTTCAAGTTCGCTATCGTCAAGTTCGACCTGAAGACCCCCGGCCGTGAGGACGAGGATGCCGAAGCTGCTGAGGCCAACATCACCCTCGCCAACAACGACTTCACCGCCATCGCCTCCGGCGTTCTGGCTGCTGTCGGCGGCAAGGACAATGTTGCCAACGTTGACTACTGCGCCACTCGTCTGCGCTTCGAGGTCAAGGACAGCACTGCTGTCAACGAGAAGGCCGTCAAGGCTGCTGGTGCTGCCGGCGTTATCCGCCCCAGCAAGACCGCTTGCCAGGTCGTTATCGGCCCCAAGGTTCAGTTTGTCTACGACGAGCTGAAGAAGATGCTGTAAAAACAGGCATCACCGGATAAAGGTCTGGTTCCCTTTATCAACTCCGCCGCGGGCGGGCGATCAGCCCGTCCGCGGCTTTTTATGTGATTTGCTGCAAAAACGGCACAAAATCTTGGTACAAATCACATAAACCGGTCATGGTATCCCGCCCCATGGCGTGGTATAATGAAGAATAGGAAAACCGGGGCAACGCACCCCGAAAAGATCAGGAGGTATTTTCTTATGAAGATCATCCGTGCAAAAGATTACTACGACATGTCCCGCAAGGCCGCCAACATCATCTCGGCCCAGGTCATCATGAAGCCCAACTGCGTGCTGGGCCTGGCCACCGGCGGTACGCCCGTGGGCACCTACAAGCAGCTGGTCGAGTGGTACAACAAGGGCGACATCGACTTCTCCGAGGTCACGACGGTCAACCTGGACGAGTACCGCGGCCTGCCCAAGGAGCACCCCGAGAGCTACTGGAGCTTCATGCACCGCAACCTGTTTGACCATGTCAACATCCGTCCCGAGGCCATCAACCTGCCGGACGGCACCAACATGGACGCCGCCGCCGAGTGCGCCCGCTATGACGCGGTCATTCACAATGTGGGCGGCATTGACCTGCAGCTGCTGGGCATCGGCAACGACGGCCACATCGGCTTCAATGAGCCGAACGAGGCATTCGAGCTGGGCACCCACTGCGTTGACCTGAAGGAGGAAACCATCGAGGCCAACAAGCGCTTCTTCGACGGCAACGCCGACCTGGTCCCCAAGCAGGCCTACACCATGGGCATCAAGACGATCATGCAGGCCCGCAAGGTCCTGATGGTCGCCAACGGCAAGGGCAAGGCCGACATCGTCAAAAAGGCGTTCTTCGGCCCCGTCACGCCGGAGGTCCCCGCCAGCATCCTGCAGATGCACCCCGACTTCATTCTGGTCGGCGACGAGGAAGCCCTGAGCGAGATCTGATTTGCGGAGGAACACTGCAATGATTATCAAAAATGCAAAAGTCTACAGCGACGGCTGCCGCTTTGTGGAAAAGGACCTCATCATCCGCGATGGCCGCATCGTCTTTGGCGCGGCCCCGCAGGAGGGCGAGGATGTCATTGACGCGGGCGGTGCCTATGCGCTGCCGGGTCTGGTGGACATCCATTTCCACGGCGCAGTCGGCCACGATTTCTGCGACGCCGACGAGGCCGGTCTGCAGGCCATCGCTGATTTTGAGGCGAGCAAGGGCGTGCTGGCCATCTGCCCCGCAACCATGACGTTCAGCGAGGAGATCCTGAACGGCATCATGGACGTGGCCGCGGCCCACAAGAACGAGCGCGGCGCGGATCTGGTCGGCATCAACATGGAGGGGCCGTACATCAGCCCCAAGAAGGTTGGCGCGCAGAACCCGAAGTACGTCATGGCCGCCGACGCGGGCATGTTCCGCCGCCTGCAGGCGCGCAGCGGCGGGCTGATCAAATTGGTTGACGTCGCCCCCGAGGAGCCGGGCAATCTGGATTTCATCAAGGAATGCCGCGATGAGGTGCGCATTTCGATTGCCCACACCTGCACCGACTACGACACGGCCAAGGCCGCGTTTGCCGCAGGTGCATCCCACATGACCCACCTGTACAACGCGATGCCGGGCATCACCCACCGTGAGCCGGGGCCGATCATTGCCGCGCTGGAGGATGGTGCCGAGGTCGAGCTGATCACCGACAATGTCCACATTCACCCGGCGATGGTGCGGTTCACCTTCAACACCTTCGGGGCGGATCGTGTGATTTTGATTGCGGACAGCATGATGGCCTGCGGTCTGCCTGACGGCCAGTACAGTCTGGGCGGCCAGGCCGTCACGGTGCGCGGACCACGCGCGACGCTGACCGAGCAGCCCGGCACGATTGCGGGCAGCGCGACCTGTCTGTTTGACTGCATGAAGCGTGCGGTCCTCGACATGGGCGTGCCCCTTGAGAGTGCCGTCCGCGCCGCGACCCTGAACCCCGCCCGCAGCATCGGCATTGATGCCGATTACGGCAGTCTCGACGCAGGCCGCTACGGCAACGTCGTGCTGGTCGATGATAAGCTGGATATTTTGAAGGTTGTGCGGCACGGAGAGGTTATCGGCTAAAGGATTAGCGGCAGCCTCCCGGGAGGTCCTACTTTCTTTTGTGACCAAAAGAAAGTAGCAAAGAAAAGTC
>OJAL01001802.1_pt1 | contig 11155 bp, 9 predicted proteins | sample 1589301 | NCBI WGS metagenome assembly OJAL01 (sample SAMN03283261) | human gut metagenome | biome: human-associated habitat; material: feces | host: Homo sapiens | place: USA | collected 2013
CTACGTCACGGCCGAGGCCGTCCAGACGGCGAACCTCGAAAAGTACGGCCCGATTGACGTATGGAAGCACGTCGGAACGGTCGAGGCGAGCACTTCGAGCACGCAGATCGACCCGATCCCGGCAGCCTGAGAAAGGAGGACGAAAACATGAAAAAACGCATTCTCTCGCTCGTCCTCTGCGCAGCCATGCTGCTGAGCATGTGCCTGTTCCTCGGCGCCGGCGTGACGAACAGCCTGACCGTTTGCGACAGCAGCGGCGAGGCCGTCAAGCGTGTTGACCTCCCGGTGAACCAGAAGATCAGCCTGACGGCACAGGCACAGTCCGCCGCCGAGAACGATGCCTATCAGTGGCAGATCCGGGCGGCGAAGAACGTCTGGGCCAACATCCTCGGCTCGGACACGCAGACGCTCGAGCTGAGCTACCCCATGGTGGCCAGCGCCCTGAGCGAGAAAAACACGGTTCAGATCCGCTGCAGACTGACCAGCGCCGAGACCGGCGAGGCCACGTTCAGCGATGCTGTCACGGTCGAGGTCACAGCCGCCACCGCTGTGGACACGCCCGCCTCCGCTGACGCTGCAGCCGCCCCGGTGCTCCACAGCCCGGCCAAAGTCGCCGCGGCCGTGAACGACGCGCCGGAGTATGGAACGTACACGATCATCATCAATTATCAGTTTACAGATGGCAGGCAGGCGGCGAACCAATGGAGCGCCACGGTTGCCAACGGCACTCCCTTCACGCAGGACGATACCAGCCCCACGGTCGTTGGCTATGCGCCGGATCTGTCGGTTGTGCATGTAGATTCTTCCGTGGCAACGACGTACACCGTCAACTATCACCCTGCGCAGGTTGATTTCACCGTCAAGCACTACAAGCAGAATGTCAATGATGACAACTACACGCTCTCTGATACGGAGACGAAGAAGGGCATCACAGAGAACCTGGTTGGCGATGGGCTTGCAAAGAATACAAAAACGGATACTAATTATTCTGGTTTCTACTCCCTGCTCTATGATACCTCAACCAAAATCGCGGCCGATGGCAGCACGGTGGTCGAAATTTACTACGACCGCTACTACTACCTCATGAACTTCGACCTCGACGGCGGCTACGGCGTCGAACCCATCTACGCCCGCTACGGCGCACCGATCAACGTCGGCAACCCCACCAAGCCGGGCTACTCGTTCGACAAATGGGAACCGACACTTCCGGCGACCATGCCTGCTGAGAACACCACCCACAAGGCAACATGGAACGCCGGCACGACTTCCTTTAGTGTTGTTTTTTGGTATGAAAATGCAGACGACACCAACTATAGCTATGCTGGTGCTTACAAAGTCAGCAATGCTAATGTCGGCGCGGAAGTGAAGAGCGCAGACTATCGTAATGAGGCGTTTGATAAACGAGATGATACGCACTTTACCTATAATTCCGATAGAGCCGAGACTGTCACAGTTGCCGGTGACGGCTCCACTGTTCTGAACGTGTATTTCACCAGAAATACCTACACGCTGACGTTTAGGGAGTTGAACTGTGATAAGTGGTTTATGCACACTCATAATGATAGCTGCTATAAAACTGTGAAAACCATCACCGCAAAGTGGAACGAAAAAATTTCAGATAAGTTCAGTGAAGCGCCTTTTAGTACAACGTATAATGGCCGTGCTTGGAAATGCACAGACAGCAGCAAATACAGCTATGCGTTGCAGACGCTGGATAGAATGCCTGGGTTTAATGCGACCTTTAAACTGTATGATCAGAGTTCATATAGCAAGAAAACAATTTATTATTACGTACAGAAGGTTGGTACGACTGTAAGCAGCACTCAGTGGCCGAAGAACTCTCAGAATTTCGAGCTTCTTAAGCAGGTGGATACATATTTCAATTTCGCTACCTACAATGAAGAATATCATGAAATTCAGGGCTTTACACGCTACAGCCGCCAAGTATCGGGCTTTGATTCGGATAACCAAAAAAAGTTTAGCAATAATGCTTTGTATCTATATTATATGCGCAATAGTTATCAATTGACGTTCTATAACAAAAGCGCAGATCCAGTTGATACAAAGAATGTTCAGTATGAGGCAGCTGTAAAGGATTCATTCTTTGAGCCAGCTTACCCGGAAAGCCTTGAAAAAAACGCTTATGTATTTGCAGGATGGTATACAAGTCCTGATGGTTATCCTGGGTCTGAGGCGGATGCGCTGACGATGCCAGCGTCCGATCTTGCTTTGTATGCCAAGTGGGTGCCGATCACACATACGGTCAAGACCTATAAGACGGAGAACGATCTGAACGGCGGCACGGCACTGGATACATGTGAGGTTTCCCACGGTACTGCCGTTCCGGAGAATGATCGCCCCGATACACCTAAAAACGGAGAATATACCTTCGTTGGCTGGTTCTACAAGGACGCTGACGGCACGGAGCACGCGTTTGACTTCTCCATGCCGGTGACAAAGGATCTCAACCTCTACGCCAAGTGGAGCTCGAATAAACTGATGGAGTACACGATCCATTACCAGCTGGAGGACGGCACGCCTATCGCGGATGATACTAAGGGCAGCGCACTGGCCGGCTCTACCAAGACTTTTGAGGCCAAGACCGGCGACCAGCTGAACGATGGCTATCGGTCCGGCTACTTCCCGAAGACGTCCAGCCACTCCATCACCATGGACATTAAAGATCCCACGCAGAACGAATACACCTTTGTCTATGTCAAGATGCCGGAAGTGAAGTACACCGTCCGGTATTTGGACAAGGCGACCGGAAATCCTGTTGTTGTGAATGGACAGCCCACGCCGGATAAGACAGAGACAACCAGCAATGCTGTTGTTACGGAGACCTTTAGGCAGATCCCCGGCTACGCGCCCGATGCGTATCAGAAGCGGCTGGTCCTGTCGGCAAACGACAAGGAAAACGTGCTCGTATTCTGGTATACCAAGGATGAAGTGCACGCGCCGGTTCAGATTGTTCACGAAATTCAGAACATCGAGGGGCCTGGCTACACCGAATATCAGTCTTCCACCAACCTGAACGGTGTGATTGGCGAGAAATATGATGGGACGCCTTTGACGATTCCGGGCTTTAGATACAATAAGAGCGCGAGTACTGCGAGCGGAAAGCTGACGGCGGCTGGTCTTGTGCTGACACTTAAGTACGACCGCATTAAGTATCCCTATGAGTTCCGCTTCCTTGAGCAGGGAACGGACACGGAGCTTCGGGATCCCGTTACCGACTATGCCCGTTATCAGGCGCAGGTGACGGAGACGGCGCCGAGCATTCCCGGCTATACGTTGGTGGGTGACAGGTCTCAGTCTATGGTCATCCAGATCGAGGATCCGGCTAACGAGGCCAAGAAGAACGTCAAGATCTTCTACTACACCGAGAAGACGGTCGACATCAAATATCAGGTCGTTGGGCCGGATGGCTCCGGCACACTGGACAAGGTGCAGGACAGCAATGTGAAGGTGCTGAGCGGCACGGTGAAGGGCTCCACGCCCACGCCGAATGCCGGCTACAAGTTCGTCGGCTGGTACAAAGATGAAGGCTGCACGCAGCCTGTGGACAAAGACTGGGTGAATACTGACACCAACAAGCTCATGCCGCAGCAAGTGAACGACATTTACGAAGAAGCAACTTACTACGCAAAGTTTGAGCGCGATGTGTTCAACCTGACGATCGAGAAGAAGGCTGCGAATGGCTCGAAGATCGACCAGAATCAGACCTTCGTGTTCCGCGTCCAAGGTGAGGGCGTGAATATGCAGGTCGTGATCACTGGCGAGGCCCAGCAGGTGATCAAGAACCTCCCGGTTGGCGATTACACCATCACTGAGGACACGAGCTGGTCATGGAAATACACGCCGGTAGACGGTGACGAGAAGACGCTCATGACCAGCGACATCGAAAAAGGCGCCGCGACTGTGACCTTCAAAAACAAAAATAACGGCACCAACTGGCTCACGAGCATTGCCGAAGTAATCAACAAGTGGATTAGTGGCCAAATCGAGCAAACCGAGATCAAAAACTGAACAGGAGGGATGACATATGAAACGTATCTTTAACGGTTCAGGCGGGAGAAAAGCCGCGCTCATCCTCTCCCTGTGCCTGATCTTCGCGCTGGCAGTCGGCACCACGGTTGCCCTGCTGGTCGCGCACACCAACGCAGTGACAAACACGTTCACCGCCGCCAAGTCCGAAATCACGATCAAAGAGGACGTGAAAAACGGCAAAAAGTCCAGCATCCAAGTTGAAAACAAGGGCACGGCCACGTCCTATGTCCGCGTCAAGCTGGTCATGAACTGGGTGGATAAGAGCGGCAATGTCTCCGCCGAGCCGGTGAATATCTCAGTCGACTATGATAAGACCAACTGGTTCGAGCAGGGCGGCATCTACTACTATAAGATGCCGGTCGGACCGAATATGACGACCGATAACCTGCTGCAGAAGGACAAGCACATTACTGAGCCGACGGGCAAGCCCGAGGGCTATCACCTCGAGGTCACGGTGCTGGCCGAGAGCATTCAGGCCGCACCGAGCACGGCTGTGGAAGGCGCATGGACGGCGGTCAAAGTCGGCCCGGACAGCCGCTTAACACTGAAAGACACCGCGACACCATAAGGAGGGCAACGGTATGAAACACAAAAAGCTTACCATGATCGTCGCCCTCGTGCTGGTGGTCGCGCTGGCCGCCGGACTGGGCATCTGGGCGACGGGCGAGGCGAACATCCCCACCGTCACGTACTATGACGGCACGGACGGCACCAACGCACACTTCACCTTCACCCACACCGGCAAGGGCTCGGACACGAACCTGTTCCCGAACTTCTCCGACTGCATGCCTGGCGACAGCCTCACGCAGACCATCCGCGTGCAGGCCGACAGCAAAAACGGCGCTCAGGGCGCGAAGATCTATCTGCGCGCCGAGATCGACGGCGACGCCTCCGCCAAGGAAGGCTCCGCCATCACGTACAACGATGTGCTCGATCACATCAGCATGACCGTGTCGAAAAATGGCGTTGTGCTCGCGTCCAACAAGACCGCGAAGCTCTTCAGCCAGCTCGACGCGAGCGAGGGTCTCAAGAGCAACGTCTTCATTGCCGAGGTCAGCCCCAAGACTGACCCAGTCGATCTGGACGTGACCATCGAGGTCGACCCCGCCATGGGCAACGCGTTCCAGGAAGCGGCTGCGCACATCACGTTCGTGTTCTCCGTTGAGGACAACGAAGTGCCGCCCCCGCCGCTGGAGCGTGAGAAGCACGATGCGTACATCGTCGGCTACCCGAACGGCAACGTCGGCCCGAACGACAACATCACGCGTGCAGAGGTCGCCACGATCTTCTACCGTCTGCTGCAGGACGACGCGCGCGAACAGGTCTGGTGCACCACGTATCCGTACCCGGATGTGGAGGCCAACAGCTGGTACAGCAATCAGGTCGCCACGCTGACGAACGCCGGCATCCTCGCCGGCTTCCCGGACGGCAGATTCGGCCCGCAGGAGCACATCACCCGCGCGGAGTTCGCCACGATCGCGGCGCTGTTCTTCCACGCGCCGGAGGTCGAGGGCGACGCGTTCTCCGATATCTCCGACAGCTGGGCGCGCGAGTACATCAACCGCGCGGCGGCCCTTGGCCTGGTCAGCGGCTTGCCGGACGGCACGTTCCGCCCGAATGCGGAGATCACCCGCGCCGAGGTCATGGAGATCATCAACAACGTCCTGTTCCGCACGCCGGACAAGGATCACTTCCTGGACGATATGGTCAAGTGGCCGGACAACAGCAATCCGAACGCCTGGTACTATGAGCCCGTGCAGGAGGCCACCAACAGCCACGATTATGAGCGCGTGAACAACACGTCGCCCGAGACGTGGACGAAGATCACGCAGCAGCGTGACTGGGATGCGCTCGAGGCCGAGCTGGCCCAGAAGTACCCCAACCGCTAAGCGCGCAGCGCTGACGGAAAACCCAACCATAGCGAACACCCCCTGTGCTCTGCACAGGGGGTGTTTTTGCGCGGCCGATGTGATTTTCGGCCGCAGAATGAGATCGTTTTGCGTGGCCAGTGAGGTGTGATTCCGGACGGCGAGGGTGCGGTCGGGGAGCCGCGCTTTGCGGTACCGCTTGGGTGCGGCGGCCGTGTTGCAGTAATCGGCCAGCGTGTCCGGCGAGATGGGCATCCCCTCGCGCAGCCAGATGTACATGAGGTTATACGCTGCGCCGGCCCAGAAATACATCCGGTAGCGCTCGCGGTCAGAGTTATCATAGGCGTACTCAGCCGCGAAGGCGTTGAAAAAGTTTTGCAGCCGCTCGCTCTCGTGCGCGGCGATGAGCACGCGGCAGAAATCCTTGTATTCGTACAGGACACGGAAAATTTCGCGCCGTGCGCCCGGCCAGTCGTCGCGCCGCAGGGGCCCATGACGGCGGCGATCTTGTCGCACACGCGCGTGATGCAGTTGTCGAGAATGGCCTCTTTGGAGCCGAAGTTGCGGTAATACGCCATGCACGACACGCCCGCGCGCTGCACAAGCGCCTCGATCGAGATGTCGCGGATGTCCTGCTCCTGCAGGAGCTGGAGCAGCGCTGTCTCCAGGCTCTTGCGCGTGAGACGGTTCATCTCCTCGTTCGATAGCCGCAGGCCCTTCAGCCGGGAAGATTGCTCCGGCATTACAAAAGCTTCCATTTCATAACGCCGGTCGTCACGGCCGTGGTTGGATCGTTGCTGCGCCGGGCGAGCCACATTATAATTGTAACAGCGCAGCGAACAAAGCGCAAGCGCGGAAACTGTGATTTTAGAGGGGTCATCATGTTCCAACGGAAGGATCTGTTCGAGGGCACCCGCCCGGCCAAGCTCGGGATCGACGGGGAGACCGAAATGCCCATCCTGTACTACAAGGATGAGTGCGCATATTTCTACTTCACGGCGGACGCCGAGGCGGTGCAAAAGCGCCTGCCATCGGAAAATCTGCATGTCGTCAAGGTGTCGCCCACGCGCTGCATGGTCGCACTGGCGACGTATCATTACATCCACGCGTCGGTCGGCAGCTACGACGAGACGGTCATGGTTGCCATCTGCACGCACGACAAGGTGCCCAGAGGGCCGCTGCCGCTCATCCGGCAGGCGCGCGATGCGCACTTCGGCACGTTCGTGTTTCACTGCCCGGTCACGACGCAGTGGGCGATGGGCGGCGGCCGCATCATGTGGAACTACCCAAAGTTCATCTCGGACATGACGTTCACATCCAATGGCCGGTACTTCGAGTGCCGCCTCTCGTCCGATGGCAAGCGCATCTTCGACCTGCGCGCGCCCAAGCGCGGCAGGCTCAGCCGCGATACCAAGCCACAGCGCTGCTTTCTCGCACAGGGCGATAAGCTCGTGCAGGCGCGATCCCGGCCTACGGCATCTGCGAGACAGCGGTGCTGCCGCGCGACACCGCGGTGACGGTCTATCCCGGCCACCCGATGAGCGACGACTGGCTGGCCATAAAGCCCTTGAAGCGGCCGCTCATGGTGCAGCATTTCAACGGCCACATGGCGGCGCTCGGCGCGGCCAGCGTTATCGAGGAGGGCATTCGCCCCTATGACGGTCACCGGTTTGTCAATGACGGCCGCGACGGTGAGCATCATGTCATCTATGGCGGCGTGGAGTACAAGATGCACACCGTGCACCAGAAGGAGATCACGATCACGCGCGTTTGACGGATCGATTCTGTGCATACATCCCCTTTCTCCCCGTCTGCTCAAACGCCCCCCCTGTGCCGCGGCACAGGGGGCGTTTGATGCTGTCAAAAGGACTCCTTTTTTGACAAAGAGGTTTTCTGCCCGGCCGCATCGCACGCGCTGTCCGGCGGCGCGGCAGAATTTTTTCGCAGCTCCGGAGCGCAGAGGTAGAATTGTTCATATTCTTTGCGGTATAACTTGCGTGCACAAACAGAGTGACACATGTGATCCACTGCGCTTCGTCTTGCGGCAGCACAAAAACTGCAGAATACAAAGGCGCAGGACGAGCCCGACGGCAAATGGAGGACGGAAGAGGAATATGTTCAAGGCGGGAAAAAGACCTTCGGCCGACTTGCTTTCCGGCGATGAAGGATGGGTGATCTTCAGGTTTTCGGTACCGATCATCCTCTCTTATCTGCTTCAGCAGATCTATACGATCCGTGATGCCGCGATCTGCGGGCAGACGCTTGGTGTCGATGACATTGCAGGCGTGAACGATGTGTTCCCGATCCTGTTCATATTCCTGCAGTTTGCGGTCGGCAGCACTGCCGGCTTTTCGGTCATCACCTCCATCGCGGCGGGGCGCGGCGATCAGGCCAGAGTCCACAGATCCTTTGCGGTGCAGCTTGTTCTCGGCGGAGTTTTGTCACTTGCGCGCTGACCGGCATCGCCATATGGGCGCTCAAGCCCCTGCTCCGGTTCAACGGTCTGTCCGAGACAAACCCCGGCGTCTGGAGGGCGGCCTATCAGTATTCGCTGGTCATTTTTATCGGGATCTTTGCGCAGCTCTATTACAATCTGATCTGCTCCGTTTTGCACAGTCTGGGTGATTCGACAACGCCGCTCGTCTTTCTGCTGTTTTCCACCGTGCTGAATATCGGGCTCGACCTGCTGTTTATCCTTGCGTGTCCGGCTCGGTGTCGTCGGCGCGGCGGCTGCCACGGTGCTGGCGCAGGCGGTGAGCGCGGTCATGTGCCTGCTGTATGCCTTTAGAGAATATCCGGAGCTCCGTCTTTCCGGACAGGATTTTCACGCGGAGGTCTGCGTATATGCGCAGCACCTGGGTCAGGGTCTGCCGATGGGACTTCCGTTTTCGGTGCTGGCAATCGGCATCATCGTGATGCAGCGCGCGCTGGTCGGGTTTGACATCGGGTAAGACGGCATCATGGCGGCCGGAAACCCCGCCCAGAACAGATTCGGCACCGCCAACAAGCTCAACAATTTCCTGATGTGTCCGATAAATGCGCTCAGCACCGCGATCGTCAGCTTCAACGCGCAGAATCTGGGCGCGGGCAGGCAGGACCGGATCCGGCGCGGAACGGGCAAGAGTCTGCTGATCGGGCTCGCCATGTATCTGGTTCTCGGCGGCGCCGGCATGCTCCTGACGATCAATGGTGCATACCAGTACCTGTTTATGAGCGCGGACAAGATCACGGCGGCCACGATCCGCTGTGGGAATCTGTATCTGTACGTGGATCTGTCTATGTATTTTGCGCTGATGATCCTGCTCGTCTTCCGCTCGGGCGTACAGGGCGTGGGGCATGCGGAGTTTGCGCTGGCCGCCGGCTGCGCCGAGCTGGTCGCGCGGTACCTGCTCGGCGGCGCGCACAAAAAGCCAAGCGGGAACGACTGAAAATCGGTATTGGCAGCACGGACGGGACGGACGGACGACTTTGCGGGAGCAAGAGCCGTTGACAAGCGATCCGCAGCAATATATTATACTATGGGTGGGTGTGTACCTGCCGGCAGTCAAGCGAAGAGTCTGACTGCCGTTTTTGTACCGGCCGAAGCGTGATCGGAGGGATTGTGTATGAATATTACCGTTTATCTTGGCGCAAATGAAGGAAACGACCCCGGTCTGCGCAAAGCGGTCGAAGAGCTGGGGACCTGGATCGGCAGCAGCGGAAACGCGCTGGTCTACGGCGGCTCCAGATCCGGACTGATGGGTGCGATCGCGGACAGCGTTTTGCTCTCCGGCGGTGAAGTGACCGGCGTCGAGCCGCGGTGCTTCATCGAAAACGAATTCCAGCACGACGGCCTGACCAGGCTGATCGTGACCGAGGACATGACGGAGCGCAAACGCAAAATGATCGAGCTCGGCGATGCCTTTATCGCCTTCCCCGGCGGCACGGGAACGCTCGAGGAGATCACGGAGGTCATGTCGAAGGTGTCTCTGAAACATCTGGACGCGCCGTGCATTCTCTACAACCTGAACGGTTACTACAATGCGCTGCAGGCGCTTCTGGGGCATATGATCGAAAAGGGACTGTCGTCCGAGGAGCGGCAGGAGGGCATTTATTTTGCCGGAGACCTTGAGGAGATCCGGCACATCTTGAGTCTCGCGTGATTTCCGACCGTCTCCTGAATATGCAAAGATCCCCTCCGTGTGCAGGAAAGCACACGGAGGGGATCTGCTTTTTATAAAGTTTGTTTGGCTGCATGCCGGCCTTTACGCGGCCGCCTCAGCCCAGATACTGCTTGTCGTAGTTGTTCTGGATGCAGGAGATGACCTTCGTGATGACGGTGTTGAACGGGGTGGGTACGCCCAGCCGCTCACCGTAGCGCGCGATGGCGCCGTTGAGCACGGAGATCTCTGTCTGGCGCTGGTGCAGCACGGCGTCCTGCGCCATGGACGGATAGTAGTTGCCGAGGTTTGCGACGATGTTCGGCTCCTCCTTTTCCATGAGCGGCCAGAGGTCGCCGATGCCGAGCGCCTGCGCGACAGCGCAGCCCTCTTTCCAGACGTGCATGACGATGTCGTGGCCGTAGGAGTCGGCGAACGTCTCCTTCACCTTCAGGCGCATGACGGCGCTTACGCCGTTGTAGCCGCTGTTGGCGATGACTTTCTTCCAGATGTACGGACGCACGTCCTCGTCAAAGCTCGCATTGCAGCCGCCCGCCCGGAAGCACGCCTCGAGCGCCTTGCCGGCGGCGTCGGCCTTCGGGTTGTTGTGCACGGCGCCGAAGTGCATCTGGATGCCTTTTTCCGGCTTGCTCACGCACACGCCGGGGCCGGCGAGCTCCGTGCCGATCAGGCCGCTGCCATAGAGGATGCGGTCGGTCTCCACAAACTGGGCGAGCACCTCGTCGTTGCCGAGGCCGTTCTGCAGTGAGACGACGACCGTCTCCGGCCCGATGCAGGGCATGGTGTCGGCCATGACGTCCGCGGTCTGCGTGGCCTTGACCATGAGGATGACCATGTCCATGGTGCCGATGTCGTGCGCGGTGGCGCTCGTGTGGAAGCCTGTGAGCACCTCCTCGCCCTCCGGCGTGCGGAAGACCAGCCCATCAGCCGCGATCTTGTCCATGTGCGCTTTGTACTTGTCGACGAGCCAGAGCTCGGCGCCGCCCTTGCGCAGATAGGCGGCGAACACGCTGCCGGCAGCGCCGGAGCCGATCATTGCAATTTTCATGCGTTTGCCTCCTTAGCAGACTGCCGGCC
>OJAL01001815.1_pt1 | contig 11085 bp, 10 predicted proteins | sample 1589301 | NCBI WGS metagenome assembly OJAL01 (sample SAMN03283261) | human gut metagenome | biome: human-associated habitat; material: feces | host: Homo sapiens | place: USA | collected 2013
GAATCTGAAACATTTGCTGTAACTACTGGAGTATCTCCGTTTTCAATTGTTACATTATCAACAGGTACTACTGAATATCCTGACGGAGCTTTTTCCTCGACGATTGCATATTCGCCATTATCAAGACCTTTAGCTACTACTGTACCATTTTTAGCAACAATATTTGTTACTTTAACAATATCATCATTATCGATTTCTTCAGCAGTTGCTTTTTTGTAAATAGATTTATTATCATCTTCACCTACATATACAAACTGAATCGGATTTCCATCCTTAGGTGCAATACTGAATTCTGCGCCTGCTAAAAGTTTACTTGTAACATTTTCTTTACCATAATTCTCATCATATTTGTTGATTGTGATAGAACCTAATTTACCATTTACGTTTGGTGTATTGCTTCCTTTATTACTGGATGCTGTGTTTGAAAATGTATCTGCATCTGTAATCTGTGCTGTTACTTCTACTGTTACAATCTGACCAGCATGAGTATTCTCTCCTCCAATATAGGAAGGAGCAAATCTTACTCTTACCTTCTGTCCCTCTGCTGCCGGTAAGGTTGTTATAGGATCGCCATCAGAACCATCTGCTTTCACACTTACTAATGAATAAGTATCAGCTCGTGCTGTGAGTGTTGTTTCTCCAACTTTTACAGTAACATTAGTCACTTTCATACCTTTAGGTTCGTCAGTGATCTGGAATGCTCTATCTGTTGTATCTTTATCATAACTTGGGAATACAGCTGTAATAGTAAATGGAACTTCCTCTCCACGTTCTACTACCTGGTATGTGGTTGCTCCGTTTTCGCCTGTGAAAGCTTTTGTAAGTGTATATGTAGAACCTTTAGCAGCGATTGTTTTATCTGCTGGTTTCATTAATCCATCATTGCCGTACTCGTAAACAGCTTCGCCCATTGGGTTATAAGATGTTTTTCCAGATCCAGCATAGACATAATATGCACCAATTTCAAGACCGTGGAATGTAACAGTACCATCTGTAACAGTTGCGGTAGCTACTCGGTTAAGAGTAGCTCTCTTATTAACAAAATTCTGCCAATTGATAGTAACTGGTTTATCAGAAAGAATTACATCAGTAGACTCTACACCCTGTTCAAGTTTCCAGCTACTTTTTGCTGCATCCCATCCAACTACTTTATAAACGCTTACCTCCGTGGCTTCTTCTGGAACTAATCCATTTACTGTCAGAGAAGCTGTACCATCTGCTTTTGTTCCAATTTCAGCAGCAACGATGTCATACTCATTCCGAGTACCATAGCCAGTGTTAATAACACTGCAAAGATTTTTCTCATCTTCTTCATATTTTTGTCTCCTTTTCTTTTAAGGGCTTTGCCCATTTTTTATTGTCCCCTCATATGGGATAATAACGTTTTTGTGTGGCAAGAAGCCACTGAAAAATTAATTCTTACAATTATTTTTCCAGCACCTCCTTGCATTTGTTTTTATATAAGATCCATACGGCCGCAAACATAAGTAACATGCCGCCAATCATATACAAGTAAATTCCGGTGCCTCCGGTGTGAGGCAGTTCATAAAGCAAATCATTTGCCACTGTAATGACGTATGTATTATTTGTTGGTTTAACCTTTACATTTGTATTTTCTGAAACGGTAATACCTTCATCATTTACTGTTACAGTGATAGGATTTGCCAACTTGGTATAACCTGATGGTGCTTTCGTCTCAGTCAGTCTATAGGTACCATAAGTAATATCGCCTTCCAAGACCAGACCATTTGCATCTGAAATGTAAGTTCCATTTGTATTTGTACCAATCTTTACTACATTTCCCTTACTGTCTACTAAAGTAAATTCTGCACCTTCCAGATAAATATCCTGTGTACCTTCTGCATGTCTTGTTTTCAGAATTTTAATTTTCTGAGCACTCTTGGTATTTGTAATGGTGTAACGATTACCAGATTTACTATAAGTTACTGTGTATGTCGTTCCACTGATGGTCGTTGTTTTTTCTGCTTCGATCATACTGTACTTATGACCCTTATAATCAATTGTCCCGTTTGTGCCATCCAGCTTCAGCTCACGAACACCGCCATATTTATCAGCTTCTTCTACAGTGAAAGAACCGCTGTAATTATTTCCATGTAACAATTCAAGAATGCGTCCGGAAACTGGATTTCCATTTTTATCAACTAACTGTACTAAAACGGTATTCTTTGGATCAGTGATTCCTACCCAATTTTTGTTAACGGTAATCTGTTCAACTTGAACAACTGGTTTTCTATAATTTTCTGTAACATTGCTGTCTTTCCACTTATAAGAAATCGTTGCTGCGTTGTTTGAATAGAAACCTGCATTTTCTGATGATGTTCCAGTTTCAACTGCAGAATAACCATCTGAAGATGCATCTGTGTATTTATCACCTTTATTAGGATAAGCTGTCTTTTGATATTCATCAAATGCAGTCTGGTTTGGCACAACATTTGTAATGGACAGATAATAATAGTAATCTTTTTTGAAAGTATAATCATTTTCAAATTTTAGTGTTGCAGTTTTACTATCTTTATCATAACTTACCGTTGCAATTTTATCACTACCTTCGTAAACATCACTGGCTGCTAAAGAACCATCTGTTAATGTAAATTCACGTCCCTTGCCTGCCACATCCGTGTAACCATTTGCGGTTTTCTGTGCAATATTTACTTTGATTTTTGTATTAGCTGTTGTATCAACATACTGGCTTAATGTATCAGTAATTGTAACATTCGAGCATGTCAACGTTAAGATGTCACCAGCAATACTTGTAAATTCTCCTGTAAGATCGGAAGGATCTGAATAATTAATCGCACTTTTGGTACTTGCTGTAGTTGCGTTTTTTACTCGCTCCAAAATATTTAATCCTGAGATTGTTTCAAAGATATCATAATACCAATAATATTGATCGTACCAAGTTCCATAATATTCAGATTGTACTTTTTGACCTTTCTCCGAACAGTTGTCTCTATGGCTCCAATATTGCGTATCATCATGTGTATAAACATTAACAGAGCTTGGAAGTCCAATTCCAACTGCATAAAACCTCTCGCAGCTAATCTTACCAGCAGATGTTACTGCTGCCTCAAGCGTTTTTTTGCTTGTCTGATCTCCATATCCAGATTTGTTTGTTCCATAGTAAGTCGGTTTTCCATCTGTCAGGAAAATGACAATTTTCTTTGCATTTTCTCTATTACTGCTATTTATTGCGGTGGCAGCTTTGGATAATCCCTGGTCATAATTTGTTCTGCCATCTGCGGACAAATTTTTTACTGCTTTCTTCAGGCTAGTTCCATTAACCCAATCATCTGTTTTTGTTTTAGCTGATGAACTAAAGGTGACTAATTTGTATTTTGTATCTACTGTTTCCTTTTTTGCATCAAAAACATCTACTAAGGCGTTAATTGCCTTCTTTGTATTTGTTAAATTACTTCCTTCCATACTACCAGAAGTATCAACCACTAATACAATATCAACAAAAGCTTTCTTTACATCGGAACCAATTGTTCCGGAAGCATTCAGTGTAATATCATATGTACCATCGGTATTACGTTTGATGTACTTTTCATGAAACATCTTGCTTTCAACAGGTTCACCAGAACCGCCATTCTGAGAATAGTTATTTTTAAATTCTACACTCCTGGAATTTCCAACTGCAATGTTCATATTTGTAGAAGTAATTCCGCTTCCGGCTACCGTACTGTCTACGAATATAGATGTATTTCTAGTATATCCCGATACATCTAATGTACCTGTTTCTTCGATATTGATGTCACCACATTTATCCTGTGGAATATTTACAATCGTACTTCCTCTGTAAACACCATTTTCATATGTCCAGGTCATATCATTATATGATAAGGTGCTTACATTTCCTACTTTAAATGAAAGATTCTTAGCCAATGTCTCTGCCTCTGCAGCACTCAAACCGGTAATGGTTTTGGTTACAGTAACATTTGCTGTACCTGCTACAGGTGTCAATCTGTCTCGTGTAAATTTTACATTATCAATAAAGTTTCCGACTGTATCAATATTGGATGCTGTACTACCTGCAACGAAGAAGAAACGTGTAGAATACTGATTACTTGCTACAGTATAAGTTCCCTGATGAGTTGTCCAAGAACGATCTCCGTCTCTATAGGTAGCAACCATTGCTCCTGGATACTTTTCCTTATTATTGACAACGTCTAACACCTGAGCCTGAGTCGTAATATTTTGAGCCTGTTCACTGGACATTGCAACAACATACATTGTATCATATTCTACCTCAGAGCTATCATTTCCGTTCGATCCTCGTGCTCTATGTGCCACCTGATAATTTAAAACTTCTCCAGGTGTCGTAAGGACATCCTGATATAATGCTCCGGCGGTTGCACAGTTAAGTTCTGCAAACTGATTTCCCTCTGCTGCTATCTCCTCTCCATGCCAATTATATCTCTGATCTCTGTCATCATAACGTTTTAATGATGTTCCTGATGTCGTAGTAACAATTTCGATATCCGCACCTTCCTCATCAGACCATCTGGTATCTGCCTCATGTGTACCTGTTGTCTGCCAAACACCGTCTAATCTTTTATAATTTTCATTTGAGAACTGCCAGTTATTTGTATTCTGATGATAATCCGTAACAATTGGTGTCTCAAAACTTCCATTCTGTACTTCATAGTATCCGGTCACATTATATACAGAACTTGTTGCAAGTGCTGTTACTCCGTCCCTTGGCAAGCCGTACTCATTTAAATCATTTTTAGCATACGCTTTTACTTTATAGGTTACTGAGTTATTCCCATTATATTTGAGCGCTCCACCATTCAATGCAATGTAGAGATCTTTTCCATCAGTGCTAATATCTTTTCCGAGGTTTGTACCTGTCGTACTGGAATACTGTGTTGGAATCTGCTGTTCCTCATCTGCACCATTTATGCTTCGATACCAAACATATCCAACATCTGCAGTTGTATCACTGTAATTAGCTGTCAGCTTTCCATAGTTTTCTGTAATACTTACTGTTCTTTGTGTATCAGCAACCTGAACATTATTGTTTTCCTGTGGGGTAGATTCATTTTTTTCTGCTTTTGGATTTTCTGGTTCAGTAACATCTTCTGTAGTTTTGTTAGTTGCCTTTTCAATTACATCAAAACATCCAACTACGATTGACTCTGTTTTCATCTCTACATCTTCTTCAAACTGAAGTGTATTTTCATTCAGTTCATATAATGTAGTTGTATTATTAGAAGAATCATATACAAATCCCATTGCATGGGTTGTATCTAATGCTGTGTTTTCAAAACGGAAATGAATCGGTTTTTCAGGAATCTGTGCATTTGCTTCAGGACTGACAGAAAATGATACATCTCCCATTATCGTCTGATGAATCGTATATTCAGTGATTCCACGAGCTTCCAGTTCATTCTGAATATTTTCGATTACAGTCGACTCTTCTGTTTCCGATTGTAGATTCATTTGAAGAGTTGCATTTTCTTCCGTTGACTGGAATGCTTCTCCCGGTATGGTAGCAAATAAAGTACCCTGTGAGACACCATCTTTCATGATTTCACTGGATAACTCCACTGTATCTGTTGGAACACGATGAACGGTTCCTTCATCAGCAAATGCTGATATTGCACTGCTAAGCACAAGTACCATGCAAAGCATGAATGCTATTAAACGTTTCTTTGTATTACTTTTCATGGCGTCCTCCTTCTATTCCTCAATTCTGACTTCATAATTGTTATCAAGTGCTCCGTCTATCAGCTTCAATAATTCAAGGGCACTGCGGAAATGCTGCTCTCGCTGCTCTTCCACCCAAGTAACGCTGCCCTGCCAGGTACCGTTCTGCTGATCCATGATTTTTATTAAAAAAGTTCTTGTATTTTTTTGCTTTTTATTCATGTCAGTTTTCATCTGCCCTTCCTAATTATTTAGACTTTTTTATCTTATATTGGTATTGTATCTGACAAAGCATTACGTGAATCATTACCAATAACGAAAAATATTAACTTTTTTAAATAATAACAAGAAATAGTCATGTTTTTGTAATAATATAATGATTTGAGGATTGCGAGAGTGCAAAGCACGTAGCAATCTGGTATCAAAGGTGTCAAAATACCTTTTGTCCCCAACATCATGATTTGTAGGAGTCGTAATATTTGTGTCTGACTCTACTATATGTATTGGGATATTAGAATAGAAGTAAAAGTGGGGAATAATGTGATGGAAGTGCAAAAAGTATAGATTGCGGGGAGCACATAGAAAAGGAGTAATCTGGTTATAGCGGTGAGGGAGAGGGATTTTCCGGACAAAAAGATCCCGTGACTGATATTGGGGAGATGCACTGCATCTTAGACGGTGATCAGTCACGGGATAGGGGTAAGGGTTATTTGGTTTTTATTCGATGCCGAATTCTTTTAACAGTTTCTTTTGGTATTCGATGTCTTCGGTAGCACGTTCGAGGTCATTGTAGCGTTTGGCTTTTAGGAGATATTTGTTTAGTAGTTTAAATTCATTTAATTCTGCTCTGATTTCAGCGCGTCCTTCTTCTCTGCCTTCCTCTCTGGCATCTTCCTTCAAGGTTTTCTCATATAAGTCTTTATCATATGTCGTCAGGATCATATTTGTCACCTCCGCTCGATGTTTCTTGAGAAAATCTGCCAACACGTCCTGATTAATACAGGTATCAATTGCTTTTTCTAATGCATCTTCCACAGAAGATTCCGATTGTATATATTCCCTGACACATTGGACAAATATGGAATATTCTTTAAGCCTTCTGCAGTGCTTCATCAGCTCCTGATTGTGACCATAGTTGATGTTCAACATGGTTGCGGTGCATTCCAGGCAAGGTGCTTCGTTATCTGTATTTTCAAAGCAGTCTGAAAGCTTTAACTCCATGGAATCTGGCTGGTTTTTTGTACCATTGTAAAAGACAATATATTTCGGTTTTGGAAGCCGGACTCTTTTTTCATGGTAGATCATCAGATTATTATCTGCAACATACCCTTCATATAACCGGGAGAAATAAAAGACTCCGCGAAGCGGCATGTTTGGGTTAAAAGTGCTTTGATGTTCATACAGATTCATGGTTCCGCCGACCAGAAAGGACACATCATTTTTCATGGACAGATAAAGGACATCTTCCAATGTATTTACTTCCAGGTCATCAGGGTTCTGATAGTCCGTGTGGTTGATCGCATTATAAAGCTGCAGCAGATCTTCTTTGTTATTAAAGATCATTCTCCATAACCGATCTTTATACTGCCGGTTGTGGGTTTGTTTGCTATGGCGAGATTTCTTCTTTTGTTTTTCCATTGCTTACCTCCATTATAATAGAAAACAGTTCATAAGTAAATTCGCCATATCTCATGTTTCGTGTAGATATAATATTTTTCTACAATCAAAGAATTCATATATGATATATGATTCGATTTTCTACCTGTGCTTGTTACTAATGGTACAGATTTCTTTTGGAAGAAGCAATTAAAAAAGGATAAAATTTTCCCGATATGATTTAAAGAAAAATCCCGTGGCTGATGAGGGGAGATATGTTGCATCTTCGCTGGTGATCAGCCACGGGGATTTTGGGTATTATTTAGTTCTGTTCAATGCCAAATTCTTTTAATAGTTTCTTTTGATATTCGATATCTTCGGTAGTGCGTTCGAGGTCATTGTAGCGTTTGGCTTTCAGGAGACATTTGTTTAGTAGTTTGAATTCATTTAATTCTGCTCTGATTTCAGCGCGACCTTCTTCTCTGGCATCTTCCTTCAAGGTTTTCTCATATAAGTCTTTGTCATATGTCGTTTTTCTTGATAATTCCATCTTCGACTAATATCGAAACAAGTTCTTTTTGACCTTTTAGCCTTACATTCCGAAATAATTTTGTACTCTTCATTCTGTATTCCTCTTTTTATTTTTGTTATGTTGTCATTTATTCTTTACGCACAAATCAGAGTATCCGGTCAGAATATAGTCAATAAAATGCAAAATCACCATTTTTATTTTATTCTGGCGTACAAAAAAGTCAAATCACTTTGTTTGTTACACACAAACAGAAACCTGAAAGGTGTAAAAATCTCTTGCAAGTATATCGCAGTAAAATGATGGTAAATTCAATTATACCGGGAAAGAAGAACCAACCTGGTCGAAGTAGGATTTGGGCGGTAACTTCCACTTTGAGTATTTCAGCAAAAGCTGTATAATGAAATACAAAGAGGGACATACACGGGTGGGTTGACCCTCGAAAAAAATAATGAGATAAAGGAAATATGAAAATGAATCAAAAACCAATCATCGAAATAACTGTAAATGAGAATGCTGTGATACACTTTGAACTCTGGCCGGAAATCGCACCGATTGCCTGCGGAAGTGTTATGCAGCTCGCAGAGAAGAAAATATTTGACGGAAGAGCCATTGAACGTCTGGAACCGGGATTTGTACTCCAGCCACTGTTTTTTGATGGTGTTGATCCACAGATCGATATCATGGTCGAACCGGAATTTAAAACCAATCCTGAAAATGCCAAAATCGTTTTTGAACGGGGGATTGTTGCCATGGCAGGAGATCCAGAGAACAGTTCCGGCAGCCAGTACTATATCACCCTTGCTGTCTCCGAGAGATTGAATGGTAATTTCACCGTAATCGGAAAAGTGATCGATGGCTGGGATGAGATTGAACGACTGGAACATGTAGAAGTAGAAGAAGCCATTGAACCGCAGTCAGGATTTGTCTATCACAGACCGGTAAAAACAGAGATGATCACGAAAGTCAGACTCATAAAATGAAATATTAAATCATTCAACGGAGAAAATGTGCTATACTGAAATCAGCATGTATTGAAAAATACAACAAAATCCAAGGAGGAAACCAAAATGGGGCAAAAAGGATTCGGGACTTTGGAATTGTACCCGGAAGAGTAAAAACAGGAGAAAGGAATGCAATTACGGACGTGCCTGGTATACGGGTAGGGCATTGTACGGTGAAGACAGAAGAAAATCATACTGGTGTAACCGTGATCGTTCCTGGACCGGACAATGCATTTGCCAAGCACTATACGGCAGCGGCATACATTCATAATGGATTCGGAAAAAGTGCCGGTGTTGTGCAGGTTGAGGAGCTGGGGACCCTCGAGACACCGATTGCTCTTACCAATACGTTAAATGTCGGAAAGGTTTTGGATGCAATGGTTGAGATCGTGATTGAACAGTGCCGGAAGGATGGAATAGAACCTCAGAGTATCAATCCGGTCGTAGGCGAGTGCAATGACTGTCGGATCAATCATATCCAGAAACGTGCAATTGGTGAAAAAGAAGTGCGCGAGGCTTTTGCATTAGCATCGGAAGAATTCGAAGAAGGTGATGTAGGTGCCGGTGCCGGTACGACCTGCTATGGCATGAAGGGTGGAATCGGTTCTGCATCCCGCGTGATCACGATTGGAGAAAAAGAATACACCATCGGTGTTCTGGTTCAGTCAAACTTTGGTGCAACGAAAGATTTTGTACTGAATGGCGAAGCTGTTGGTCCTAAAATTCTGGAATGGAAACAGGAAAAGAGTGATATGGCTGCATCTGAAGAAGATAAAGGTTCTATTATGAGTATTCTGGCTACAGACCTTCCATTGACAAGTCGTCAGCTCAAACGGATTCTGAAAAGAACCGGTGTTGGTATCGCACGAACCGGCGGTTACACAGGCCATGGCAGCGGAGAGGTTATGATCGGATTTACGACTGCAAACAGAATCCCATCCGGTTATGAGGAGGAACTTGTGCAAATATCAGCAATTCCGGAAAATATAATCGACCGTGCTTTCCTTGCTGCGGCAGAAGCAGAGCAGGAGGCAATCTTGAATTCCATGACCGCCGCAGAGCAGATACGTGGAATTGCAGGTGAACTGTATTACAGTCTTGCAGAATACCTTGAAGATAGAGAAAGCTAAAGACTGTACAAAAGAATAAGTGTAATATCTAAATCCAAACCTGGTTACAATCCTTGAAAATGACTATCATTTCCCAAAAGCATCTAATCTTGCGGAGGAGGCAAATACGATGTGTAATTTAAGTGAAGGAATTTACGAAAAAGGCATAGAAGAAGGTATAAGCAAAATTGTACAGTCTGGATTACGAAAAGGATTAACTTGTGAATTCATTGCAGATAAATTCGATATTCCAATCGAAACTGTTAAGCAAATTGCAGAAGAAATGCCTTGTACTATGTAACAGTAAAAGAGATTCCCTTGTGGAGTCTCTTTTTTCTGCAAAAATATGAAGAAATTTCTTCCTGTTATAATAAAAAAACTTTGTTGTAAAGATTGGAGTCACAAATGATTTTAACTTTAGTAAGGCTTACGAACTTGGTAAACAGCTCTTTGAAAACGATAGTTTCAAAGAGTTAACAGTTACAGACTGGTGGCTGGAACACGTATCTATTGGTGACAAATACTGGTACAAAGAAGTCCTGAAACTTTAACTACGGGAGCTGACCTAGAACAAAAAATGTAAAAGAACAGGCTATGATTATAACCCATAGCCTGTTACAATGATATTAAGAAATGAGAAAGGAGAGCTAAACACACGTTCGAAAATATCAAACCTAGTGAACCAATCCATACAGTCGCATTGCCTGGGTCATTTGCCAAGAAAATCCATGACGTATATGCTCATGGTGATATAGGCGATACAGATATCATCATTGAAGGTAATCACGGCGGATACCGCTGTGTCCATGAACCACGAATCTATAAAATGTATGGACCACTTCAGAAACAGTGGTATGATGAATTCAGACGCAGATATCCTGACGTTGAACTTCCAACTGTACCAAATATCAAACCATACAACAATTTCGACGATTCCGTATTATCTTCATGTTTTGAAACAAATCTTTCTAACGAAGATATCTGGAAATTAGTTGACTGCATTATCAATCACTCAGATACAGATGCTCAGATAATCTACACAGAAGCAAAACTTGAGAAGATGGACGCAGAACTCCAAAAAATTATACTGGAAAATCTGTAAGAAAGCACATCAGACGCAGCTACAGCTACGAAAGTCGGCTCACGTCACGGAAAACCAGTGCTTTATATCGTA
>OJAL01001835.1_pt1 | contig 10972 bp, 10 predicted proteins | sample 1589301 | NCBI WGS metagenome assembly OJAL01 (sample SAMN03283261) | human gut metagenome | biome: human-associated habitat; material: feces | host: Homo sapiens | place: USA | collected 2013
TCCGAGAAACAGCATACAATCACTTCTCCTTCATAGCCATGTGCCATTTCTTCCCCGATGGCATTCAATGCGATACGTGCCGCTTCTTCCTTGGGATAATGATATACGCCGGTACTGATACAGGGGAATGCAATGCTTTGGATGCCGTTTTCTCTCGCTAGTATAAAACTGGTACGATAACATGATGCAAGTTTTTCGGCTTCTCCATGCGTTCCCCCATGCCATACGGGTCCTACGGTATGAATCACTTTCCTGCATGGCAGGTTGTATGCATCGGTTATCTTGCTTTCCCCCGTCGGACAACCGCCCAATGTTTTGCATTCCGCTAACAACGCCGGACCTGCAGCCCGATGGATAGCTCCATCTACACCGCCACCACCCAGCAACGAACTGTTGGCTGCATTTACAATGGCGTCGACTTTTAAAGTAGTGATATCGGCTACGGTAACATTTATCTTCTTCATTTTTCCTTTCTGTTTTTCTGTATTAAAACCTCTATACAAAGCTATATAATAAATTGGGGAATTATGCAGTTTGGCAGCAAATAAATCAATTATTCTCCTGTTTTGATATTCTTCCCTTTTCATTTTGAAAAGATTTTCTTTTGCTCCCTCTTTTTTCTTGTTGTTATATCTGTATATAAATCAATTACTTATCTCCTGTTTGCCAGTAATGGCACACTATTGGCATATAGCGTGGCAGTTAACAATAGTATTAATTTAAAAAAAGGAATTATGGATTTATTTTCAATCGGATTTGCGGTTTGTACCTTGAGCGGCATAGCTTGCTTTTGGCTTTTCTTTAAATGCATAGACTGGTTCGAGAAGATCTAAAAAAAGAAAGGAGAAACAAGTTATGTACACAGCATTATTTGTAGTTAGTTTGATTATGTTCGGCTATATGATGTATGTTCTTATCAAGCCGGAGAAGTTTTAAAAAAGTAAGTTAAGAAATAAAGAGTTATGAATACTGAAGTTTTAGGTGTTATAGCGCAAATTGTCTTAATGGTAGTGCTCAGCTATCCTTTGGGCAAATATATCGCTAAAGTTTATAAAGGTGAAAAGACTTGGTCGGATTTTATGAAGCCCGTTGAACGGGTTATGTTCAAACTGAGTGGCATCAATCCCAATGAGGAGATGAACTGGAAACAGTTTTTGAGAGCCTTGCTGGTGGTAAATCTATTTTGGTTCCTTTGGGGGATGGTACTGTTGGTTACACAAGGTGTGCTGCCGCTTAACCCGGATGGAAATGCCGGTCAGACTGCGCATCAGGCATTCAATACTTGTATCAGTTTCATGGTGAACTGTAACTTGCAACATTATAGCGGTGAAAGTGGGCTGACTTATTTTACTCAGCTATTCGTCATCATGCTCTTTCAGTTTATTACTGCCGCTACCGGTATGGCTGCCATGGCAGGTATAATGAAAGCGCTGGCAGCAAAGACTACTCAGACTATTGGCAATTTCTGGAACTATTTGGTATTAAGTTGTACCCGTGTCCTGTTGCCTCTTTCATTGATCGTAGGTTTTATCCTGATTGTGCAAGGCACTCCGATGGGCTTTGACGGAAAAATGAAGGTGACCACCATGGAAGGAACTACACAATATGTATCACAAGGCCCTACGGCGGCTATTGTCCCTATCAAACAATTGGGTACTAATGGGGGTGGTTATTTTGGTGTAAACTCTTCTCATCCCTTGGAGAACCCTACCTATTTTGCTAATATGGTGGAATGTTGGTCTATCCTTATCATACCTATGGCGATGGCATTTGCATTCGGTTTCTATCTGAAACGTAAAAAATTGGGTTATAGTATATATGGTGTCATGCTGTTTGCTTATCTGGTAGGAGTTTGTATCAATGTGAGTCAGGAGATGGGTGGTAATCCACGTATTGACGAAATGGGGATAGCGCAGGATAATGGTGCGATGGAAGGTAAAGAAATACGTTTGGGCTCGGCCGCCACTGCTTTGTGGAGTATTACTACTACGGTTACTTCCAATGGTTCTGTCAATGGTATGCACGATTCAACAATGCCGCTTTCGGGTATGATGGAAATGCTGAACATGCAGATCAACACATGGTTTGGCGGTGTAGGTGTGGGATGGATGAACTACTTTACATTTATTATTATCGCCGTGTTCATCAGTGGGTTGATGGTAGGCCGTACACCGGAGTTCCTTGGTCATAAAGTAGAAGCACGTGAAATGAAGATTGCTTCCATTGTGGCACTACTTCATCCGTTTATCATTTTAGTTGGTACAGCATTGGCTGCTTATCTGTTTGTTCATGCGCCTGCATTTGTGGAAAGTGAAGGTGGCTGGCTGAACAATCCCGGATATCATGGTCTGAGCGAAATGCTTTATGAATACACCTCGTGTGCCGCCAATAATGGTTCCGGTTTTGAAGGACTGGGTGATAACACATGGTTTTGGAACTACTCTTGTGGTATTGTGCTGATATTAGGACGTTTTGTCCCGATTGTAGGTCAAGTGGCCATAGCAGGTATTCTGGCTAAGAAAAAATTTATTCCCGAAAGCGCCGGCACATTGCAAACCGATACAGTGACATTCGGTGTGATGACATTTGCGGTTATTTTTATTGTTGCCGCACTATCATTCTTCCCGGTACATGCATTAAGCACTATTGCCGAGCACTTGAGTTTATAATTCTGATAACAGACAACGATATTAATAGAAGATATGAAAGATAATAAATCAGCTTCTTTATTTCAGAAGGAGCAAGTTATTGACAGCATAAAACAATCATTCGTGAAGTTGAATCCGCGAGTGATGATTAAGAATCCGATTATGTTCACGGTAGAGGTTTGTACAGCTATTATGTTCTTGGTGATGCTCTACTCTATCGTTAATGATTCACAAGGCTCATTTATTTATAATTTATGGGTTTTCGTAATTCTGTTCATCACCTTGTTATTTGCTAATTTTGCTGAAGCTATTGCCGAAGCGCGCGGAAAAGCACAAGCCGATAGCCTGAGGAAGACTCGTGAGGAGACTCCTGCCAAATTGATTGTGAACGGGACTTTGAAAACTGTCAGTAGTTCCCAGTTAAAGAAAGGTGATATTTTTGTATGCGAGGCAGGAGATGTAATTCCTGCCGATGGCGAGATCATCGAAGGACTGGCGTCTATTGACGAAAGTGCCATCACAGGCGAATCCGCTCCTGTAATCCGTGAAGCAGGCGGTGACAAGAGTTCAGTAACAGGAGGTACAAAAGTATTGTCCGATCAGATAAAAGTAATGGTAAGCACCCAGCCGGGTGAAAGTTTCTTGGATAAGATGATTGCATTGGTGGAAGGCGCATCCCGCCAGAAAACACCGAATGAAATTGCATTGACTATCCTGTTGGCAGCATTTACATTGGTCTTTGTCATTGTGTGTATCACCCTTAAACCGTTTGCCGATTATACGGGAACTGTCATTACCATTGCTTCTTTTCTGTCCTTGTTTGTCTGCCTCATTCCTACCACTATCGGAGGATTGCTTTCGGCTATCGGTATCGCCGGGATGGATCGTGCTTTGCGTGCCAATGTCATAACCAAATCGGGTAAAGCAGTGGAAACAGCCGGAGACATAGATACGTTGCTTCTTGATAAAACAGGAACAATAACTATAGGAAACCGTAAAGCTACCCGTTTTTATCCGGCTCAGGGAGTGGATGAACATGCTTTCATCGAAGCCTGCCTGCTCTCATCTGTATCTGATGATACTCCGGAAGGCAAATCTATTATTGAACTGGGACGTGAATCGGGTTTACGGATGCGTAATTTGAATACCGATGGTGCTCATATGATAAAATTTACCGCCGAAACCAAATGCTCGGGTATTAACTTGAAGGATGGAACAGAAATCCGTAAAGGTGCATTTGATGCGATCCGCAAGATAGCTTTGTCTGCCGGAAACCCTTTCCCAAAAGAAACGGAAGATATCATTCAAACCATTACAAGTAATGGAGGTACTCCATTGGTGGTGAGTGTCAATAAGAAAATTGCCGGAGTTATAGAATTGCAGGATATCATAAAACCGGGTATTCAGGAACGTTTTGAACGTTTACGCAAGATGGGGGTAAAAACAGTCATGGTGACGGGAGATAACCCATTGACCGCCAAATATATTGCAGAGAAAGCCGGAGTAGACGACTTCATAGCCGAGGCTAAACCGGAGGATAAGATGGAGTATATCAAGAAAGAGCAGGCTGCCGGCAAACTGGTTGCCATGATGGGTGACGGAACAAATGATGCTCCTGCCCTTGCCCAAGCTAATGTGGGGGTTGCCATGAATAGCGGTACACAGGCTGCCAAGGAAGCAGGGAATATGGTGGATTTGGATAATGATCCTACCAAGCTGATAGAGATTGTCGAGATAGGTAAACAATTGCTGATGACACGTGGTACACTGACCACTTTCTCCATAGCCAATGATGTGGCCAAATATTTTGCCATTGTTCCTGCATTGTTCATGCTTTCCATTCCGGAACTGGCTGCATTGAATATTATGGGGCTGCATAGCCCTGAGAGTGCTATCTTGTCTGCGGTTATATTCAATGCCATCATTATTCCTATTCTGATTCCGCTGGCATTGAAAGGAGTTCAATACAAACCGATAGGAGCTTCCGCCTTGCTTCGTCGTAATCTTTTGATATATGGCATAGGTGGTGTTATTGCTCCTTTTGTGGGTATTAAATTAATAGATTTAGTAGTAGGATTATTCTTTTAACAAGTAAACGACAATGAAAAATTTTATAAAGTCATTCAGACTTACCTTAGTCTTTTGTGTGTTTTTCTCAGTATGCTATATACTAGTCTTATGGATTTTCGCTCAATTTGCCGGACCTAATTCCGGCAATGCCGAGGTTGTGGAACTTAACGGAAAAGTGGTAGGTGCAGCCAATGTGGGACAATTATTTACAGAAGATATCTATTTCTGGGGACGTCCTTCATGTGCTGGTGAAGGTTATGATGCGGCTAGTTCGGCCGGTAGCAATAAAGGCCCTACCAATGCAGAATACTTGGCTGAAGTAGAAGCGCGGATTGATACATTTTTAAAGCATCATCCTTACTTGAGCCGTAAGGAAGTACCTGCCGAAATGGTCACAGCCAGCGGTTCCGGGCTGGATCCTGACATCACTCCGGCCTGCGCATACGTGCAGGTACAACGTGTGGCTAAAGCTCGCGGAATGAGTGAGGAAACTGTAAAAGCTATTGTAGATAAAGCTGTGGAAAAACCGTTTATGGGCATATTCGGTACAGAGAAGGTGAATGTATTAAAACTGAATGCTGCTTTAGAAAAGGCAAAATAATAAAAAATATATAGTCATTAAATTAGGAAGATGTGCGTCATGAAAAAGAGAAGTTTCCTGGATACCGAGAGCCTGTCGGCTCTAGAAGCTGTGGCTATCATTGTATTGTTCTTTGCTTTGATAACATGGATTCTTGATCTTTGACGTGCATCACCATTGAATGATGCATCTTGATTCAGAAAAACTCAAAATGGATATTTCCTTTCAGACAATAAGAAGGAAATAGTAGAAATATGTAAAACACGAATATTAATTAGTTTAATTTTTTAAGATGAAAAGGAATTTGAAAAAAGTGGTCTTGGTGCTGGCTTTACTGTTGCCTGGAGTGATAAAAGCACAAGAATTTAACGTAACGGCTAAGGCAGATTTTGTAAGTGATTACATTTGGCGTGGCGCTTACCAGAATTCAGGATTTTCTGTACAGCCTACATTAGGATTATCTTACGGCAACCTTTCTTTATCTGCTTGGGGGAGTCAGAGCCTGACCAAGACAGACGGTGCACAAGAGTTTGACATCAATTTGAGTTATACCATTGGCGGTTTAGGTATTACAGTGACCGACTATTGGTGGAATGGCATCACCATGCCCTACGGGGATTATAAACATGATCATCATTTTGAAGGAACATTAGCTTATAATTTCGGCGAGAACTTTCCTCTGACCTTGAGCTGGTCTACCATGTTTGCGGGAGGAGACGATAACAAAGACGGTGATCGTGCTTATTCCACTTATATCAATGCTTCTTATAATATTGCTTGCCCGGCAGAAATTACGCTCACTCCTTCCGTTGGTTTCACTCCCTGGAAAGGAATGTATGATGCTGATGGTGCTGCTTTTACAGATATTGCTTTAAAAGCTTCCAAGAACATTAATATTACAGATCATTTTTCTTTGCCTTTGTTTGTACAGGCTATTGTTTCGCCCTCATTTGACAAAACTTATCTGATAGCCGGATTAAGTATTGGGTTTTAAATGTGTATAAAAGGAAGTGTCAAAACGAAACCGGACTATCCAATCGTCAACTGTAGGGGCAGGGTTTGCCTGCCCGAAGACACAAAGCAAACTATTTTCGGGCGAGCGACCTCGCCCCTACGAACGAAACGACAGCATTATCCACGTTTTGACAACCCTTTTTTGTTGTATAGAGTGACTTATCCTTTTTTGAGTCTTGCCGGACGTGGTATTTTTGTTCAAAGAGTTACCACGTGGAGAATGGAGTATGGCAAAAACTAAAGATAGTTTTGTATCTCTTTAATGTTATTCAACTTAATAAAGTGGGAGTGCGTTACTTCTCCTTCATATTGTTCGTGTGCCCAAGTGACATGATGAGGTACATAGGCTGCATAACCTCCGAGTTCCAATATGGGAATAATATCCGACTTTATCGAGTTACCTATCATCAGTAAATTTTCTGCCTTACATCCTAAATGATCAAGCAATCTTTTATAATCCGCATTTTTCTTGTCGCTCATTATTTCTATGTGACAAAAGTATTCTTGTAGTCCGGACGCAGAAATCTTTCTTTTTTGATCGAACAAATCACCTTTGGTGGCCAATACTAATTTATAATTTTCGTGCAAGGCTGATATGACTTCTTGCACACCGTCCAATAATGTGATTGGTCTTTGCAGAAGTTCCTGACCTGATCGGAGGATTTCTTTTACGAGATTGAGGTCTCCTTCTCCATTAGTAACTTTGCAAATGGTTTCAATCATGCAAAGCAGCATTCCTTTCAGTCCATAACCATAGATATGCAGATTTTTTATTTCTGTCTTGAACAATTCTTCTGATACGGAAGGAGCCGGTGAATATTTCCTCAGAAGATGACAAAATTTGTGTTCCAACTCTTGAAAATAAAGTTCATTTTCCCAAAGAGTGTCATCGGCATCAAAAGCGATAAATTCTATTTTATTTTTCATGTTTTATTATTAGAATAGGAAGAGAGAGCAATCATATCATAATGTATTATTTTGTCCGTCTTTTACGTTCTGTATAAATTCAGCAACATTTCGTCCATCCACCAAGCCATGGTGGACACTGATGGATATAGGAAGCAAAAGTTTCTTTTTTTCTTGTATCAGCTTACCTGTGGAAATTTTGGGTATAGAATCTCCTGTTTGAATTGAACCGGCATGTTTCATCTCGGAAAAGGCAAACCAAGGCAGAGCCGAATAACGGATGACATCTGCTCTTGCAGTGTCCTTGGAAAAAGAAAGTCCGGCACTGTTTTTTACTCTATGTATTTCCTTTTCTGCATTTTCAATAAATAAGGAAAGATCTGTGTCATACTCAAAAAATCCAAAGCCAAAAGTTCCGTCCTCTCTTCCGATAGTGGGCGAAATATTGATTTTATCATATTCTACTACTTCTCCGTTTTCTATACGTAATTTGAATGCAGTAGTCGCATTGATACATTTCAATAGGAAGTACACAGAATAAAGAAAAAAAGAAACCTCCATATTTTTACTTTGTTGATATACGCTTGTGAAATCAACAGTCGTAGTAATTCCCCAAAAAGGGTCATCGAGAGCCGAGAAGAATTTAAAATGCTCTTTTCTATTCCAATTGTCCAGGTTAATAACTCGCTTCATTTTCTATTTACTCTGTTTTTCTTTTATGTGTATTATTTCTGTTACAACTATTTTAACGATAAAACGTATTGTTGCAAATATACAAAAAGTATTTTAACAGAGATGTTCTTTGTTTGCTTTAAATCCATTTTATTATCTCCTGTTCTGTGTTAAAGTTAAGAATGGATAACAGCAACTATTTTAAAAGGTTATTCAGGACTGGTAATCAACTATATGTCTGTTTTGTTTATAAGGGAAAGAATTATTTAATCAAAAACAAAAGCAACAAATACCTGTCGGGCAAATTTGTTGCTTCTGTTTATTCAAGAAGGTCACATGACAAAAGAGTCTTGTAATTGAGTTTGTTTTATTACATCAAATTTTTCTGATGGAATATCTAGAAAGGCTTTGCACAGTGTCATTAATGCCTTTTCTCTATCTTGTTCCCGTACCAGCACTGAAAGATTGTGAGTGCTGCTGCCATATGAAATCATGCATACCGGCATCTCTTTCAGCGTTTCTATAATTCTGGCTTCCAACCCTGTATGCTTTTCCCAATTTAGATCGCCAATAACGCTGACCACAGACATTTCTGTTTCCATTCCTATTTCCGCATACTTATGTAATTCACGATATATCAGGCGTAATGTGTCGTTGCTACATTTCACAGCCAATGAAACACTCACATTAGAGGAAGTCGCTAAATAGACAGGAACCTTATATTTCTCGAACACATCAAATACTTTTCCAATAAATAGATAAGAAGTAAGAACCCCTAACGAACGAAGTTTGACAAAGACCACACCTCTGCGTGAAACAGCAGCTTTTACTTTTGTTCCTGTTTTTTCTGATGATATCCGTAATGTATCTTCCGGTGTTTTTATCAATACAATGGCCATACCGACGGTGCGCGCCAGCGGAATACATTCCGGATGAAGCAATGCAATGCCGCTATCAATAAAATTCTCGGCTTCACCGTATGTAAGAGTCCGAGTATGTTCCATACCTTGGAAACAAATTTCATCAGAACGTAAGGATGTTATAATTTCATCCGCATGGAATACAGCCCCGATAACAGTGGCATAATACTCATTTCCTATTTGTGGGAATAAATCCACTTCATCATATGCATTTTTACACAAACGGCTTTGGGTAATAAGAATGGGGACATCGGGACAGGCTTTCATCAGTTCTTCTACATTTTTTTTCACATACTTTATATCCGGTTTCCGATCAAGCCCTAGCCGCATGAAATGACATGAGTTCAAGATGAAGTTCTTTTTCGTACATTCTTCTAAATAATGTGACAGAATAAGAGAGGATATCATTGCTCCGTGAGCCATAATCTCATGATCGTCAATGATGTTCGGATTTTCATTACATAAACGGGAAATTTGATCGATGTGTACTTTTATTTCTTTGGCAGCTTCTGCTTTCTGCATTTCGGAGGAAAGAAGATTGTCCAGCCAATTTCTACAATCATTCTCAAAATCCTGCAATTGACTCATAACCTCTTCGATATCGACATGGAATAAAGAAATAGAAACAGCTTGCAGCTTTTGGGCAATGCTGGTAAAAGTGTCGAGCACTATAATAGAACGTTCGTTCATGCTAATTACTTCAGTCCGATGTTTCAGTTCGGCAGCAGATTTAATATTTTCTAAATTATATACTTTCATTTTTGTATTGCATTTTATTCTTTTCGAGTTTCTTTTTCATTTTAACAGGCAAATTTCCATATTGGAAAGCTATATTCTTACTAGTTTCATCTTTATTAGTTTGTTAATCAGTTGTTTATTATTGTTTGCTCGCTACCTTTTCTATAAGTTGATAGCGTTATACTCTGTATAAATCAAAATCGATGCCATTACAAAAATTGCACTTTTATCTTTCGGCTATTTCATTTCCCATTTTAGAAAAAAGGCTTTCATATTGAAAATGTATAAACTAATTGACAAGTATATATCATATTGATAATAAGATATTTAAGTTGGTGGTATGACTTTTGTCATCTAACTGAAAAAAAGAATTATATAAAAATGAAATTGTATATCATATCAAACAGACTGCCCGTGAAGGCTGTCGCAGAACAAGATACCTTTGTTTTCTCACGTAGTGAAGGAGGTCTGACAACGGGCCTAAATTCCCTACAAGGCAATTACGAGAAACATTGGGTGGGGTGGCCCGGAATCTGTACAGACAAAGAGGAAGAAAAATAGGATATCTGTCACCGGTTGGAGGAAATGAATCTCCATCCCATATTTTTATCCGATGAGCAATATAAGAACTATTATGAGGGATACAGTAACAGTACCCTGTGGCCTTTATGTCACTATTTCTTTGCCTATACATTATATAGAAAGAGTTTCTGGCAATCTTACCAAGAGGTTAACGCTTTGTTTTGTCGAGAAATCATCCGCCTTGTGGAACCGGATGATTGGGTCTGGGTACAAGATTATCAGTTGATGTTACTTCCGGAAATGCTCCGCCAAGAGCTTCCCCGGTTGCATATCGGCTATTTCCATCACATTCCGTTTCCATCTTATGAGTTATTCCGAATTCTGCCTGAACGTGCCGAAATACTGAAAGGATTGTTAGGAGCCGATTTTATCGCATTTCATACACATGACTATATGCGTCATTTCATCAGCGCGGCCGAACGGGTACTCCATATGGATTTCAGTTTGGATGAAACCCGGATAGGCAATCGCATTGTGCGCGTTGATGCACTTCCGATGGGGATAAATTATGACCTTTACCACAATGTGTCACAACAAAAAAATGTTTGGAAAGCTATAGAACGAACCCGTCTCTTGTTTGGCAAACATAAACTTATCCTATCGGTAGACCGTTTGGATTATAGTAAAGGTATTTTGCACCGTCTTTATGGATTTGCCTCTTTTTTGGAACACCATCCCGAATATCATGGCAAGGTAACACTGGCTATGGTCATAGTTCCTTCACGTGATCATGTAGGCAGTTATGCCGAATTGAAAACCCGGATTGACGAGGAAATAGGTTCTATCAACGGACGATATTCTACAATGAACTGGACTCCGGTCTGCTATTTTTATCATGGTTT
>OJAL01001854.1_pt1 | contig 10894 bp, 9 predicted proteins | sample 1589301 | NCBI WGS metagenome assembly OJAL01 (sample SAMN03283261) | human gut metagenome | biome: human-associated habitat; material: feces | host: Homo sapiens | place: USA | collected 2013
TGTAGGTCTCCCACTCGGGCTTGTAGTCCTCGGGCTTGGGGTCCGGTTCCGGCTTTTGACGGCTCTTTTCACGTTCCATCTGGATGGGGTAGCGCACATAGTCGCTGTACTTCTTCACGATAGCCACGATGCCGTATTCGTCCAGGAAGTTGTCGTATTTCTCAGTGTCGGTATCCGGCTTGATGTGCAGAATGATCTGGGTGCCCACGGTATCCTTCTGGGCGGGGGTCATCTCGTAGCCGTCCACACCGGAGGACTCCCACTGCCAAGCCTCGTCCGAGCCGTAAGCCTTGGAGATGACGGTCAGCTTATCGGCCACCATAAAGGCAGAGTAGAAGCCCACGCCGAACTGACCGATGATATCGATGTTTTCGTCCTTGTTGTCCTTTTTGAAATCCAGAGAACCGGAGTGTGCGATGGTGCCCAGATTCTGCTCCAGCTCTTCCTTGGTCATACCGATGCCGTTATCCTCTACGGTCAGGATGCGGTTTTCCTTATCGCGGGTGATGAGGATGCGGAAATCGCCCTTGTTCATGCCCACGGAGGTGTCGGTCAGGCTCTTATAGTACAGCTTATCAATGGCGTCCGAAGCATTGGAGATCAGTTCCCGCAGGAAGATCTCTTTATTGGTATAGATGGAGTTGATCATCATGTCCATCAGCTTTTTGCTCTCTGCCTGAAATTCTTTCTTGGCCATAATACAAAACCTCTTTTATCACATATTTGGTGCGCCGTGTCCGGCAAAACGCCAGATTACTTAGCACTCATAACTTCTGAGTGCTAATATACAACGACTTGCAGGGAAAATCAAGGCTTTTCATAAAAAGTTAAAAAAGTTAAAATTTGTTCTCCTGTGCACGAAATGGCGTGCCGGGATCGTTTGTTATATAAAGGACGAAATTTTCTTGCAAAGATTTTCCCACTTTTGCGCAGACTGTGCTATAATGGAGCGAGTATGCCGGAAGGATGTGAGAAAATGTCAAAACAGGGCGATGCCGCCTACGCATGGTTTTTAAAGGGCTATAATTGCAGTCAGAGCGTGGTGGCGGCGTTTGCACCCCAGCTTGGCCTGACCGAAGAAACAGCGCTGCGCCTTTCCGCAGGGTTTGGCGCGGGTATTGGCCGGATGCGGGAGGTGTGCGGGGCGTTCTGCGGTGTGGTGACCGTGCTGAGCATGGTCTATGCCGACCCCACCGACCCCAAGGATAAATCCCGGATGTACGCACTGGTGCAACAGGCGGCAGAGCAGTACCGCACCCGCAACGGCGGCGGCAGCATCATCTGCCGGGAGCTGCTGGCAAAGGCAGGCGCTGCCCCTGCCGGTGGCACGGCGGCAGAGGACCGCACCGCAGATTACTATAAAAAGCGCCCCTGCCCGGAATTATGCCGCCTGTGCGCAGACCTGTGCACAGAATTTATTGCGGCGCACCCGGAGGGACGGCACGGATTTTATAAGGAGGATGCTTGAATGCAGCTTGAACAACTGGAATTGACCGGCGGCGGTACGCTGACGCTCTACCTGCGGGAGAGCGTGGAGGCCATGCCGCATTTCCGGCAGCGCCCGCTGGTGCTGGTGGTGCCCGGCGGCGGCTATACCCACGTCAGCCCCCGGGAGGGCGACCCCGTAGCGCTGCAATTTGCGGCAGCTGGCTACCACACGGCGGTACTGCACTACGCAGTAGGGGAGAGCGCCCGGGATGCGCTGCCCATGCGGCAGCTGGCACAGGCCATCGGCCTTGTGCGGCAGCACGCAGAACAGTGGAATATTTTGCCGGATCAGATTGCTTTGTGCGGCTTTTCTGCCGGCGGGCATCTGGCACTGTCCGGTGCAGTGTGGGAGATCCCCGGCATGGCAGACCAGCCGCGCCCCAACGCCCTGCTGCTGGCATACCCGGTGGTCACCGCCGGAGAATACGCCCACAGGGACAGCTTTGTGCAGCTGACAGGCACGCAGGATGTTGCCGCCCACCAGCGCTTTACGCTGGAGGATAAGATCACCCCCGCCACACCGCCGGTGTTCGTCTGGCATACCATGGAGGACGAAACCGTCCCGGTGGAAAACACCTTGCTGCTGCTCAGCGCCCTGCACAAGGCAGGCGTGCCGTGCGAAGCGCACCTGTTTGAAAAGGGACGCCACGGCACCAGCATCTCCACCCCGGAGGTGGACGCCGACAGCACCCACCGCAACCGCTGGGTGCAGCTTGCGGTGGAGTGGCTGAACGATACCTTTTCCTTCCACGCCTGAGATAACCGACTGAAACAGGAAAAACGTGTGTAAATTTTAGTCATACCTACAAAAAATTCACAAATAAACCGTTGACTTGCACAGGCGTATGCCGTATACTGTCCAACGGGGATAAAACCACGAAAGAAGGAAACAAAAATGGTTATGGATCCCACACTGCCGCGCATCAAGGTGCGCGATCTGCTCATGCAGGCATTTCTCACCGGCTGGGAGCGCTCGGATAAGAGCACCTCGCAGGACGAGTACCTGCAAAGCTCTATTCAGGTCATTGAGATGCTGCAGGTGGAGCCGGAAAACCTCTACGCAGAGGAAGGTCTTGGCCTGCCGGACGGCGAAGAGGTGGATCATCTGGACGATCTGCTGCGGGCAGATGGCTTCTGGCTGTACTACGGGGTAGAAGCGGAAAACTTCTTCCTGATCCAGTGGTACCCGGACGAAGCCGCTGCCAATGCAAAGCTTGCTCAGCTGGAAGAACTGGGCGATGGCAAGCAGTATCTGGTGGATCTGACCCTCAAGCGGGCAAACCCCTCCAAGGCCGAAAACTTCGGCAATTCCAACCCGGTGCAGCTCCGCTCCTGACATTTTGAGTTGAAAGGAAATTTTGCTCATGCAGCTTTCTGTTACGGAACGCGAACAGCTTTATGCCATTCTGGAAAAATACGATCAGAACCCCAAGGTGCAGCAGATGCGGGAGTTCATCCAGCACGGGGACGTTACCACCTATCAGCACTGCAAGAACGTGGTGCTGGTCAGCTGCTGGCTGAACCACCGCCTGCATCTGGGTGCAGACGAGACCTCGCTGGCTGTCGGAGCTTTCCTGCACGATTTTTACCTGTATGACTGGCACAAAAAAGGCACCTTCCACGGCATCCGCCGCCTGTTCGAGATGCACGGCTTCTCCCACCCGGGTCGTGCCTGCGTCAATGCGGAACAGGTGTTCCATATCACCAAAAAGGAACAGAGCATCATTTCCAGCCATATGTGGCCGCTGACCTTCCGTCATGTGCCCAGCTGCCGCGAGGCCATTATCGTCTGCCTTGCCGATAAGTACTGTGCTGTGGTGGAAAGTATGTTCAAGCACAGCCGTGTGGCTGCCGCCAAAAACGCCGACGGCGAATACGACGAGTGGTAAAATTGAATTATTGCAAATAACAGGAGCCGCTGCACCCAAAAAGTGCAGCGGCTCCTTCTGCTTTATGCTATATACGCCGTGAAAAGGCAGAGGGGGAAAATCCGCAGATTTTCCCCCTCTGCAAATAAAAATAATTCTGCGCCAAGCGGCTGGTCACAGCTTTTTGAACCCCTCCGGCTCGTCTGCGGCGGCGCGGCGCTCCATCAGATAGGTGTCCAGCCAGCGGCCGCGGCAGTCCCGCGCAATGCGTTCCCGGCGTCCCACCAGCCGGAAGCCGCACTTGGCGTGCAGCGCACGGCTGGCGGCATTATCCTGCAAAACGGTGGATTGCAGCGTCCAGTACCCGGCTTTTTCGGCAGCGGCGCACAGGGCGCTCAACAGCTGGAAGCCCAGCCCGTGCCCGCGGAACTGCTCGCCTACATAAATACTTACCTCAGCCACGCCCCGGTAGCACCAGCGGGGGTCTACCCGGTGCAAGGCGCACCACCCCGCCAGCACTCCGCCGGAAAGAATGACCAGACGGCACTCCTTTGTGTGGGAAGCATCCCACGCGGTGTAAGGCGGGCATTCGGTCTGGAAGGTGGCGTATTCCGTGGCAATGCCCTCAACATAGATTCTGGAGACCGTGCTCCAGTCCTCCGGCGTCATAGGCCGGATGATGATCTTATCCATACTTTCATCCTCGGCGGGCCAAAAAATTGCCCGCATTCTCTTTCCACTCCCGGATAAATTCCAGTATAGCAGAATTTGCCGGATGGTACAAGAAGCGGACTGCACAGAAATTGCTTTGACATCCCCCTCATTTGTGATACAATAAAGGGACAAGAATGCACAGAGCGGCGCATCTGTACTGGCAGATGCAGCCGTATGCCGGGCGCGGCATTCTGCTGTGGGAAAAGGAGTAGAGAATATGAAGGACTGGAATACCTGTTTTGCATACCTGAACATGGAGCTGCCGGACGATATCCGCCGCCTGAAGGAGGCGGGCTACTACGATGCCGCTATTGCGCGCATCGATGCCTGCTTGGCCGAGGACTGGACTGCCAGCCAGAACCAGCCCCTGCACCCACAGGGTGCGCTGCCGGTAAACCCCACCCCACACGGCGTGGATGCATGGCGGCAGGGTCTGCTGGCGCACCGGGAAATTCTGCGCCGTCTGCCGCAGGACTACACCCTGACTGCCGAGCAGCTGCTGAACCAGCTGCAAGCCACCCTGCGGGACTTTACCGCCGAGGAGTTCGCCGCGCTGGATGCTGCCGGTCAGATGGACTGGCGCTTTGTGGAAGGTCAGAAGCGCTACATCTACCGTGCCGCCGAAACGCTGGTGGCTACCCATCCCGACCTTGCTGCCCGTCAGCTGGACCCGCCCGTCCCGGAGCGCAGCTGGGATCGTTTTGAGCCCCAGCACGACCAGATGGTGCGCACCGGTGCAGTCAGCGCAGACATTACCCTGCGCACCAGCATCGGCATGACCGATGAGACCTTTGCCCGTGCCCTTGCCGCCGCAAAGGCCGAAGGCAGAGACACCGTGCACGTCAAGGTGTGGCTGCCGCTGCCCGCTGCCTGCCCGGCGCAGAGTAATATCACGCTGGACAGCTTTACCGTGCAGCCCACTTATATCGCCCCGGAAACTGCACCCCAGCGCACCGCATACTGGGAGGCAGACCTTGCCGAGAACTGCCGCTTTGGGGCACAGTACAGCTACCGCAGCACCGCGCACTACGCCGCCCCGCTGGAGCTGCACGCCGACCCGGTGCAGCCGGATTTCGACACCGCCGAGCAGCTGCCCCACATCGCCTTTACCCCCTATATGAAGGCACTGGCTGCGCAGCTGACCGAGGGCATCACTGACCCTGTACAGAAGGCAAAGCGCATTTATGATTTTGTCACCCTGAACGTGCACTACCACTTCCAGCCCATGTATTTTGTGCACGAGAACATCACCGATAATTGTGCCCGCAGCCGCCGGGGCGATTGCGGCGTGATGGCCGCTACCTTTATCACCCTTTGCCGCATTGCAGGTATCCCGGCCAAGTGGCAGAGCGGCATGGTGGCACGGCCGGAGACAGCCGGCTGCCACGACTGGGCAATGTTCTACATCGCGCCCAAGGGTTGGATGTACGCCGATTGCTCTGCCGGTGCGTCTATGGCGCGTGCGGGCAACGAGAAGATGCGCCTGCACTACTTCGGCAATCTGGACACCGACCGCATGGTAGCTAACAGCGACATCTGCGCCCCCTTCGACCCGCCCATGTGCGCCTTCCGCGCCGATCCCTGTGATAATCAGGTAGGCGAGATGGAGGTAGACGGTGTGGGTCTGTACGGCCAGCAGGTGGAGACCACGCAGGAGATCGTAAAGCATCAGGAAGTATAAGTACATCCGGGTCTGCCGTTACCGCAAGACCCGGATTTTTGAGTTAAAGGAGAATGTCAATGGAATTTTTGGCAGGACTGTATACGCTTCTGCTGGTAGCCATCTGTCTGCTGCAGGCACTTTTGCTGTACCGCACCGGCAAGCCCGCCGCCCGGCAGGATGACGAAGCTCTGAAAGAGTGGCTACGCCAGCAGTTGGAAGCACAGGCGCGGGTGCTGGAAGAAAAGCAGGCGCAGCAGGCACAGCAGAATCTGGCCGCAATGGCACACATCAGCGATACCCTGCAAACCGCAGTGCAGGGCATGAGCAGTACCCTGACGGCAGGGCAGAACACCCAGCAGCAGACCATGGAGCAACGGCTGCAGGGACTGGAAGCCTCTAATGCCCGCAAGCTGGAGGAGATGCGCAAAGCGCTGGCAGACGGCCTTGCCGCCATGCAGGCACAGAATGCCCAGAAACTGGATGAGATACGCCACACTGTGGACGAGCAATTGCAGGATGCGCTGCAAAAGAGGGTGACCGAAAGCTTTAAGGCAGTCAACGACCAACTGGAGCAGGTGTACAAGGGCTTGGGCGAGATGCAGAGCCTTGCCGCCGATGTGGGCGGGCTGAAGCAGGTGCTTTCCGGCGTTAAGACCCGCGGCATTCTGGGCGAGATCCAGCTGGGCGCGATTCTGGAAGAGATCCTTGCACCGGAGCAGTACGACACCAACGTGGCCACCATCCCCGGCAGCACCCAGCGGGTGGAGTACGCCATCCGTATGCCCGGCGTGGACGGCAACAGCGTCTGGCTGCCCATCGACTCCAAATTCCCCGGCGATACCTACGCCCACTTGCAGGACGCACAGGCTTCCGGCGATGCGCAGGTGGTGGAAAACGCCCGCCACGCGTTGGAACTGGTGCTGCGCAGCGAAGCAAAGGATATCCGGGAAAAATATGTGGAGCCGCCCTATACCACGGCCTTCGGCATCCTGTTTCTGCCCTTTGAGGGGCTGTATGCCGAGGTGGTGAACGCCGGGCTGCTGGAAGTTTTGCAGCGGGATTATCAGGTGAACGTGGCCGGCCCCAGCACCATGGCGGCGTTGCTCAACAGCCTGCAAATGGGCTTCAAGACCCTTGCCATCCAGAAGCGCTCCGGCGAGGTGTGGCAGCTGCTGGGCGCAGTCAAGACCGAGTTCGATAAGTTCGGGCAGGGGCTTTCCAAGATGCAGCAGCGCCTGCGCCAGACCGATGAAGAGCTGGATAACCTCATCGGGGTGCGCAGCCGTGCCATCAGCCGCAAGCTGCGTGCAGTGCAGACGCTGGACGAAAACACCGCCGCCACCCTGCTGGAACTGGACACCGAGCCGGGCAGACCGGTAACGGCACGTCTGCCGGAGAGCGGGGAAGAGCTTTGATGCGCAGAAGCTCCCCGCATTATCCCTTGCGAAATTTCTGACGATGTGCTACAATAGGAATTGTTCTCAGAAATATTTGCCAATTCACGGCACAAGATAAACCCAAAAGGAGTCTGAACGGTATGAGCATGAAAAAAATCAGCGAAGCCATCCTTGGTGTGGGCGTGGACGATACCACCATCGACCTATTCGAGAGCCAGTATCCGGTGCCCACCGGGGTCAGCTATAATTCTTATGTTATTCTGGACGAAAAGACCACCATTCTTGATACGGTGGACGCCCGCGCTACCGAGCCTTGGCTGGAAAATCTTGCCGAAGCACTGGGCGGCTGCAAGCCCGCCTATCTGGTGGTCTCCCACATGGAGCCGGACCACGGCGCCAACGTGGCAAAGCTGGCAGCCCTCTACCCGGAGATGCAGGTGGTGGGCAACGCCAAGACCTTCCAGTATATGGAGCAGTTCTTTGGTGCAGATGCCATTGCCCCGGAGCGCCGCGTGGTGGTGAAGGACGGCGAGAGCCTGAGCCTTGGCACCCACACCCTTACCTTTGTGTTTGCTCCCATGGTGCACTGGCCGGAGGTCATGGTCAGCTACGAGAGCAGTGAGAAGGTGCTGTTCTCTGCCGATGGCTTTGGCCGTTTTGGCGCGGTGGCAAAGTTTGACGAAAATGCCGATTGGGCAAGCGAAGCCCGCCGCTACTACCTGAACATTGTGGGCAAGTACGGTCCGCAGGTGCAGGCACTGCTCAAAAAGGCTGCGGCACTGGACATCAAGACCATCTGCCCGCTGCACGGTCCGGTGCTTACCGGTGATCTGGGCAAGTACCTGAACTACTACGATCTCTGGTCCAGCTACAAGGCCGAGGAGCCGGAAAAGGTTCTGGTAGCCAGCGCCTCCATCCATGGCCACACCCGCGCTGCCGCCCACACCATGGCTGAAAAGCTGCGCGCACAGGGCGCAAAGGTGGTGGAAATGGATTTGACCCGTACCGATGTTTCCTACGCCGTTACCGAAGCCTTCCGCTGCGGCAAGATCGTGCTGGCCTGTGCCACCTATGATGGTTTCCTCTTCCCGCCGATGGAAAACCTGCTGGCTCACCTCAAGACCAAAAGCTTCCAGAACCGCACCGTTGGCCTGATGGAAAACGGCACTTGGGCACCCATGGCTGCAAAGCTTATGCGTGCCGAACTGGAGAGCATGAAGAACATTACCCTCTGCGAAAATGTGGTCACCATCCGCTCTGCCGCCAACGCTGCCGCCGAAGCACAGATGGACGCCCTTGCCGCCGAACTCGTGGCAAAGTAACACGATATAAAATCAGTTGAACGCAAACACTCCCGGACTTTCTGCAAAAGCCCGGGAGTGTTTTTTGTCAGTTTATGGGGGAGTTTACGAGTCGTTAGCACGAATTTTTACGTCATTTTTTGAAATGTACACAAACAAAAAAGCGGCGAAACGAACGAATTCTGAACGTTTCACCGCTATATTTTGGAGCAGGATACGGGACTCGAACCCGCCGCCTACTGCTTGGGAAGCAGTCGCTCTACCGGATGAGCTAACCCTGCAAGTGCTCCATTATTGTAACAAAGCAGGGCAGGAATGTCAAGGCTTTTCCGCACGAAATTTGCGGTCAGCTCATTTTGGCCCAAGTCAGATCCAGCACCGGGAAAAACGGGTCGAATACCAAGTCGCGCACGCCGTTTGCCAGCAGCAGACGCTTTTGCTGCGCCATCAGGGGCACCACGGTGCAGCTTTCCAGCAGCTGCTGCTCACACTGCGCCAGCAGGGCACAGCGGGCTTTGCCGGTCTGCTGGGCGCTCAGTGCCAGCCGGTCGGCATAAACGGTATCAGCATAGCCGGTCAGACTGCCGCCTGCGGTAGTGAACTGCTGCAGCATCTGGTACACGCTGCCGCCCTCGGCACGGATGGGCGCAAGGGCAATGGTGTATTTCCCGGCGGCAATGCGGGCGTCAAACTCGTCCTGTTCAACCTCTTCCACCGAGAAGAACAGGGAGCACTCCTTCTGCCATGCGCTGTTGATCTGGTCGGCCAGCTCGCTCAGTCCGGCGTTCTTGGGCAGCAGCAGGGTCACGCCGGAAAAATCCGAGGTAGCCATGCCCTGCCGGGCAGCCAGATACAGGGCCTTCGGCTCAGGGATAGAGGGCAGAGGATCGCCGGCAGTTTCGCGGTAGTCCAGCCCATCCACGGTCAGCCCATCCGGCACAAGCCCCTTTGCGGCTGTGTATAGGCCGCTGGAGGGCACATCGGCGTTTTCCCGGGCAATACCGGCCAGCGCCTGCCGCAGCTGCTGGTTCTGGAACACCGACCCCTCCGCCGCGTTGAACAGCAGCGCCCATGTGGTGTCGGAATAGCTCACCGTCTGTAAGCTGGTGGCTTCGCCGCTCTCGTCCAGCGCGGCAGAGCATTTGCCATCGGCAATAAGCTGGGCTGCGCTCTTGCCGCTGCCGCTGGTGTCCTGCACCAGACGCAGACTGCCGACCAGGGGGCTTTCCACAGTGCGGCGCAAAAACAGGCCGTTTGCCGTCCAGTTATACAGATAAAAGCTCCCGCTGGAAAGCGTAGTCTTGTCGGTCAGCCCATAGGTGCCCCGGGTGCTCTCAAAAAAGGCCTCGTCACAGGGGGCTGCACCGGGCATGGCCAGCTTTGCCAAAAAGTTATCGTCCCGCTCGCTCAGCCGGAACACCAACGACAGTGCCCCATTGGCTGAAACGCCCAGACTGCTTTCGTCCGCCAGCCCCGCCAGCACGGCGGCGCTGTTCTGAATAGCCGAAAACTCCACCGCATAGGGCGAGGCGGTATCGGCGCGGAAAATGCGCCGGAACGCAAACACAAAATCCTCGGCGGTAATATCGTACTCTGTAGCTGCACCCTTGGCGGCAGCGTAGCGCAAGCCGTCCTTCAGGGTAAAGGTGTAGGTCAGCCCGTCCGGGGACACCGTCCACTCTTCGCAGAGCCCCGGCACAAGCTCGCCGTCCGGGTCTTTGCGCACCAGCGTGCCGTACAGATTCTCACAGGCGATCACGTCCGACGCACCGGAAGCCACCTGCGGGTCCAGATTTGCGGGGATGCTGTCCACGAACCATGTAAAGCTGGCAGAGTTTGTGGAGCTGCCGCAGCCGGTCAGGGCAAAAAGAAACGCAGCAGCCAGCACCGCTGCGGTAAAACGCAACCATCGTTTCAAAAAGAACAACCTCATTCCGTTCATCTTCGCGCAGAAACGGCAAAAAACGCTCTGCAACGACAAGTGTAGCAGAAAGCAGCAGAAAAAACAATTGCCTTTTTGTGAATTTACCGGGCTTTTTGAAGCAGACTGTGCGGTTTTCCGTTGCCAATTGCGCGCAAATGGACTATAATGGTACAGCAAAGTGATCCCCGTGCTGCCCGTGCGGCGCGGTGTTATACCATGATCCTATAGAGGAGGAACTGTTTTTATGCAGAAAGATCAGCAGAAGCTTGCCCAGCTTATTCAGGGCAAAAAGGTCGCCTTTATCGGCGCAGGCGTCAGCCATAAGACCCTCATCAAGGAGTTTGTGGAACTGGGCGCTCATGTGACCCTATGCGACCAGAAAAAGAGCGTGGAGGACTTTGGCGATTACGCTGCCACCATCCGGGAACTGGGCATCGACCTGAGCCTTGGCGAAAACTATCTGGACGGCTTCAAGGGACAGGACATCATCATGCGCACCCCGGGCTTTGTGGGCTACTTTGAAAAGCCCCTGCAGGATG
>OJAL01001855.1_pt1 | contig 10891 bp, 8 predicted proteins | sample 1589301 | NCBI WGS metagenome assembly OJAL01 (sample SAMN03283261) | human gut metagenome | biome: human-associated habitat; material: feces | host: Homo sapiens | place: USA | collected 2013
TTGAGGATTACATCATAATACTGTACGTTTGCCATTATGCATACACCTCCTCGATCGTCTTTACAGCGTCCTTTGTTACAACAACCGTATCATACTTCAGAACGTCAAATACGTTCAGCTCATTTGTCTGAGCAGTCTTTACAGTCGGAACGTTGTCTGCGGATTTGATTACGTTGACATCCATATCGTTCAATACAACAAGTGCCTTCTCAACCTTTAAGTTCTTCATAACCTCTACGAACTTCTTGGTCTTGATCTCGTCAAGCTTTAACTCGTCGAGAACGATGAACTTGTTCTCAGCAACTCTTGAAGTAAGTGCAGACTTTAATGCTGCTCTCTTCTCTTTCTTGTTGAGCTTGAAAGAATAATCTCTTGGTACCGGAGCGAATACTACGCCACCATGTGTCCACTGCGGAGCTCTGGTTGAACCCTGTCTTGCATGACCGGTTCCCTTCTGTCTCCATGGTTTTCTACCACCACCGCGTACTTCGGAACGGGTCTTAGCCTTCTGTGTTCCCTGGCGGTTGTTTGCAAGCTGCTGAAGGACTGCCATGTGTACTAAATGCTCATTCACTTCTACTCCGAAGATAGCATCGTTCAATTCAAGGCTGTCAACTTCCTTGCCTTCCATATTATAAACAGCTACTTTAGCCATCGTTTAGTTCCTCCTTTCCTATTCGAGCACTATTTACCAGCTTTTACTGTTTCTTTAACTGTTACTAAACACTTCTTAGCACCTGGTACGGCACCTTTTACTAAAAGCAGGTTGTTCTCTGCGTCAACTCTTACGATTTCAAGGTTCTGTGTAGTAACCTGTACGCTTCCCATGTGTCCCGGCATTCCTTTTCCCTTGAATACACGGCTCGGTGAGGAACACGCACCGTTGGAACCCTGATGACGATGGAACTTGGAACCGTGAGCCATAGGACCTCTGTGCTGTCCTAATCTCTTGATAGCGCCCTGGAATCCTTTTCCTTTGGAAATTGCAGTAGCGTCGATCTTGTCGCCCTCTGCAAAAATATCAGCCTTGATCACATCGCCAAGATTGTAATCTGCTGCGTTCTCAAACTTGAACTCTTTCACAAAACGCTTGCCGGATACGCCAGCCTTTGCAAAATGTCCCATCTGAGCCTTGTTTACACCATGTCTGTGAGCTACCTGCTTCTTGCCGTTTGCATCCTTGTTGACAACCTTTTCTTTCTTGTCAGCAAATGCAACCTGCACTGCACTGTATCCATCGTTCTCTACTGTCTTGATCTGTGTTACAGAACATGGACCTGCTTCCAATACAGTAACCGGTACTAAAACACCGTCTGCATTGAAGATCTGAGTCATTCCGACTTTTGTTGCTAAAATCGCTTTCTTCATACTTTTACCTCCTGTTTTCTCTACAGCGGAACGCTTCATGCCCAACCATGTGGGGTAGCGGAACCGTTCATCCTAGAAAGTCCATATAAGTGGAATGGGAAGTTTTCACCGCCTGCATTACTTCTATATAAAACCCTTCAGGATATTAACTAAATCATTGATTTGTCTGGGATGAAGAAATTATTTATTCTTCATCTTGATATCGATGTAAACACCTGCCGGCATCTCAAGGCGGGATAATGCATCAACCGTCTTCTGCGTCGGTGTAACGATATCGATCAGTCTCTTATGAGTTCTCTGCTCGAACTGCTCGCGGGAATCTTTGTACTTGTGAGTAGCTCTTAAGATTGTAACTACTTCCTTCTTTGTAGGAAGAGGTACCGGTCCGCTCACCTGTGATCCGTTCTTCTTTACAGTTTCGATGATTTTCTGTGCTGATGAATCAACCAACTTGTGATCATAAGCCTTCAGAGTGATTCTCATTACTTGACTTGCCATAAAAAAAGTCGCCTCCTTTTCGCACTTTTACAAGCGATGTAATCGCTTTTTGTACGACAAGCGGTGACTGCACACATACCCGCGTGTATCATGGACTCACGCCCACAAAGAAGCCCGCGCTTCCTACACGCCATCCCTCTGTCCTTCGGACAAATTCTATTCGTGATACAGTGACTTGTCGCCAGTTTCCTAACTTGACATTCGCTCCACGGAAAACCTGCAATGCTCTGCAGCAACCTCACGCTTCAACGCTATCAATGTCACAGCAATGCATAGTATACACGATGAAACCGCGAATTGCAAGGATTTTTTTCAGTTTTTTGCATTTTCGCGCCGCCCCATCCGCTTGTCGACCAGATTGTATACAAGACTGATACCAAAGCAAAGGATGCCTCCGACAAAAAATCCCGCCGCCCGGAGCAGCACATTGTCGTAGCGGATGTCCACGAGCACCAGTTTTACAACGCACAGCAGCACCAGAACCAGTCCGCAGACCCGCAGCGCCTTATATTTTCTCTTCATCCGCATTTCCGCCAGAAATCCCGCCACGATACAGCAGAACGCAATCACAATGCCCGTCACATCGTTCACGAACACGGGCACCCCATAGGAGTGCAGTGCGACCGATGCAAACAGCAGCAGCTTTAACGCCACGTAAATTCCCCACCAGTCTCCGTCCTTCCTTATCAGCAGGCTGTAGGTATTGGTGCACACGAGCACCAGTCCCAAAAGCACATAGATAAGGTGAAGCACCGGCGCGTCCGGTTTTCCCATCAGAACCAGAACCGCTGCAATAAGGAGCGCCTGCACGGCCATCGTTACCGCCGCGAATGCTTTTTCTTCCTCTCCCGTCTTTGGATTTCTGCGAAACAGCGGAACTTTCGCCGCCAGAATATTGCAGAGCACAATCGGCATAAAACAGATCAGATCGCTCAGGTAAACATCTGCGACCGCTGCCAGATCCGTTCCCCACACCGCCGTTTCTGACAGGAATGCCAAAAACATCAGATAACCACAGATCTTCATCCAGGTTTCATACTGTTCCCTGCAGAACCGGATCAGCAGCACCGCGCTGCAGAAAAACACCAGTCCCCAGACCGTTCTCATGCCCCCGTTCATCGGGATCAGCAACAGCAGGATGCCATAGCCGAGTGCCGCCGCCCGGTATGCTTTTCTTTTGCGCAGGAAACCGTACAGAAGGCACGCCTCCGCCAGAAGTCCCGTCGATATATACTCCCCGAAATAAGGTGCCGCCGCTCCCGCAAAGAACATCTGCGCAAAAACAGCCACCTCCAGCAGAACCGTACCCGCGGACAGATCCCCGGGGCGCCGGAATTCCAGCAGCGCCAGAACTGCAATGCCAAATACCAGTAAGAGCAGCGCCGCTCCGGTAAACCGGTTCAAAAACAGTCCGCAAAAAATGATGATACACAGTGCCCCCACAATACCGCCAAGCAGTTTTCCATTCTCGTCCATTTCCGCCGCGGCTACGCCAAGCAGTACCGGAACCGCTGCAAGCGCAAGAAGCAATACCACTGATGCCGTACCCGCTGCGGAGCCTTCCGTATAGGAAGCAGCTGCTCCAAGCACCAGAATGAGCAGCCCGATGCTCCACGACACAAGATTCACCGCATTGCGGTAATATTCCCGCCGTAGGTGGGACACGAAAAAGATGGTCTGCGTTACCGCATAATATATAGAAAGAATCAGAAACCTTTCCGCATCCTCCGTCCAGTTACACATGAGCACGCCGAGAATCAATGAGATGCCCACACCAATCTGCCCTATGATAAGGAAGAGATTCGACCGCAGACGTGACAGCACACACAGAACCACCGCCCACACCAGCAGTCCCAGATAAAGTATGCCGTCGTTTATTGCATGGAAATAAAAATCACTTAAAAACAGCGAGAGATACCACGCTCCCATGCCGCAGCCCAGCAGCCCAAGAAATGCTTTATTCCTGCGGTCATGTGCCACAAGAATTCCTCCTGCCAGCGTGATCGCGGCACTGACGGTATACATCAGAACCATCTTTACTCCCTGGCTAAGATACGGCAGCACCAGCATCGCAAAAAACACCAGACTCAGGAAGATCAGTCCTGCAGCGCAGACCGGCAGAATCGCCCTGCCGATCGTTTTTTCCAGATCCTGCTTCCCGGATGCCTGCTGGTATCCCGCCTGTGCTGCCACCGGCCGCGGCGGTGTCTGCTGATACGCCTGCTGCGGGTTTCCCGTCTCCCGCGCGGACTGTGACATTGCGCCCGGCGCCGGCGGTATCGGATTTCCCGTCTCCGCTGTCTGCGCTGCCGGCCGCGGCATTGTCTGATTCCACGGCTGTGCCGCTGCCACCGCCTGTCCATACGCCGGCCATCCATACGCCGCCTTCGGCATCGCCCCCTGACGGTATCCCGCCCGTTCGCGGTCTGCCTGTGCCGCAATTACTGTGCGCAGCGCTGTCAGCTGTCGTCCCAGCGCATCCACTTCCCGCTGCATCTGCTCAATCTTCATCCGTGTAAGATCGTCCCCCAGATCCCCGGACCGCCAGGCAAGCAGTAACTCATTGAACCGTCTCTGTTCCTCTAAAAGCCGGTTCTCACACTCCACTAATTGTTCCAGCATAAACTCCTCTTTCCTCTCCTGTCATTTAGTTCTCTGTCACTCATTGTAACGTACCCTCATTTAAAACACAAGAACTGTCCACGCGGGCGTTTCCTCGAAAAAATTGTTTTTACCATTAAGATTTTGCCAATTTCTACGCTTTTTTTCCCAAAAACAATTTGTATATGCTATAATGTCTTTGATTATTCTTTAAGGAGATTTCTATGGACATTATTATCGTAGGCTGTGGAAAAGTTGGTTTTACGCTTGTCGAACAGCTCAGCAACGAAGATCACAATATTGTTGTCATTGATGAAAAGCCGGAAAAGGTTCAATATATTACCGACCGTCTGGATGTGATGGGCATCGTGGGGAACGGCATCAACCATAAGACACTGCTGGAGGCAGGCATCGCCACTGCCGATCTTTTAATCGCAGTTACCGGAGATGATGAGAAAAACCTTCTGTGTTGCGTGATTGCCAAGAAGACCGGCCACTGCCAGACCATCGCGCGCGTGCGCAATCCGATCTACAACGGCGAGATCGCCTTCCTGAAAAAGGAATTCGGGCTCGCCATGATTATCAATCCTGAGTTGACGGCAGCCAACGAGATTTCAAGAGTATTTCAGTTTCCTTCCGCCATCCGTGTGGATTCTTTTGCAAAGGGGCATGTAGAGCTGCTTCACTTTAAAGTCAGCGAGAATTCCCCGCTGATTCATTTAAAGCTGTTCAATCTGCACCAGACCCTGCACAGCAACGTGCTGGTGTGTACCGTCATCCGCGGCAGCGAGGTCATCATCCCGAACGGTGATTTTGAATTCCGCGCCGGAGATACCGTCGCAATCGCTTCCGAGCGCCGCAACGCCATTGACTTTTTCCGTAAGATCGGCATCGTCAAGAACCGCGTCGGCAATGCCATTCTCGCTGGCGGCGGTAAGGTTTCCTTTTACCTCGCAAAGATTCTCATCCAGTCGGGCATCCGTGTGACGATCATCGAGATCAATCCGTCCCGCTGCGACGTTTTAAGCGAGCTGCTTCCGGAGGCGACAATCATCTGCGGTGATGCCACCGATCAGGATCTGCTGTCCGAGGAGGGCTTAGAGCAGGCGCAGGGTTTTGCAGCTCTCACTGGTCTTGACGAGGAAAACATCCTGCTGTCGCTGTACGCCAACGATGTCTCCAATGCAAAAACGGTGACCAAGATCAACCGGAGCAGCTTTAACTCCGTCATCAACGAGATGAATCTGGGAAGTATTATTTATCCGCGTGTCATTACCGCTGATTACATTTTAAAATATGTGCGCTCCACAGTGAATTCCATCAACAGCAACGTGGAGACGCTTTACAAGCTTGCCGGCGGAAAAGCCGAGGCTCTGGAATTCATCATCAAGGAGAATTCTGCCGTCGCAGGCATTCCGCTGCAGGATCTGAATTTCCGCAAGAATACTTTAATCTGCTGCATCTACCGCAACGGTAAGGTCATTCTGCCGGGTGGACAGGATATGATGCTCGCCGGAGACTCCGTTCTGGTCGTCATTTCCGGATACCGCATCTCCGACATCAAAGAGATTCTGGAGGATTAACCTGCAATGAATTATTCCATGGTTTTATATATTCTGGGCTATATTTTAAAATTTGAGAGCGCGTTTCTGATGCTCCCGGCGCTGGTATCGTTGATCTATCAGGAAAGGGCAGGCATTCCGTTTGTCATTACCGCTGCAATCTGTCTGGTTTTAGGGATTGTTTTCACACATAAAAAACCGTCTTCCTCGACCGTGTATACAAGGGAGGGGTTTGTTACTGTCGCCTTGAGCTGGATCGTTATGAGTATTTTCGGCGCTATCCCCTTCGTGTGGAACGGCGACATTCCATATTATGTAGACGCCCTGTTTGAAACGGTCTCCGGTTTTACCACGACCGGTTCAAGTATTCTCTCCGATGTCGAGTCCCTGTCGCATGCCAGCCTTTTCTGGCGCAGTTTCAGCCACTGGATCGGCGGCATGGGTGTGTTCGTCTTTATTATGTCGATCCTGCCTCTGATGGGCGGCTCTACGATCAACCTCATGAAGGCGGAGAGCCCGGGACCTTCCGTCAGCCGTCTGGTTCCGCACATCAAGGATACCGCGAAAATATTATACGGCATTTACCTTGCCATCACGCTCCTTGAGATTGTCATTCTGTGTGCGCTCGGCATGCCGCTGTTTGAGTCTCTTCTGACGAGTTTCGGCACGACCGGCACCGGTGGTTTCGGTTTCCGTAACGACAGCTTTGCAAGCTTTTCGCCTGCTATCCAGAACACGGTCACAACTTTTATGATCTTAAGCGGTATCAATTACACATTTTATTTTTGTATTTTATCGCGCAGAATCAAGGATGCATTCCGCATCGAGGAAGTGCGCTGGTATCTCTTTTTGATCTTTGCTTCTGTCGGAATGATTACCTATAATATACGCCCGCTTTACGCAAATACCAGGGACGCGCTGCGGAATGCCTTTTTCCAGGTCGGTGCGATCATCACCACCACCGGATATTCCACTGCCGACTTCGACATGTGGCCTGCGCTCTCCCAGACGATTCTTGTGACGCTGATGTTCGTCGGCGCATGTGCGGGAAGCACAGGCGGCGGTATGAAAGTATCCCGGCTGGTGATTTTATTCAAAACCATCCGCAAAGAGCTTTCCCTGATTATCCACCCCCGCGAGATCCGCAAGATCCGCATGGACGGACATGTCGTAGAACACAGCACCCTGCGCTCTACCAATGTTTTTCTGGTCATTTACTTTATTTTGCTCATGCTGTCAACGCTTATCATCAGCCTGGACGAGTTCGATTTTACCACGAACTTTACAGCAGTCGTCTCGTGTCTGAACAACATCGGTCCTGGCTTAAACCGTGTCGGACCGGCGCAGAATTTTTCGATCTTCTCGCCGCTCTCCAAGGTTGTGCTGATTTTTGACATGCTCGCCGGCAGACTGGAGCTTTTCCCGCTCATGATTCTGTTCATGCCGTCCACCTGGCGTAAAAAATAACGTGCAGCCGGCAATTTGGGCTGCGCAGTTTTGAACCGGTAGATATTTTTCTACCGGTTTTTTATTGGCTTTTTATGGGCTTTTTCCTGCTCCGGATGCTGTATCCGCATCCGTTAATGCCTGCGCCGCGCCGTGGCGAAGGCTTTTTCTCTGCCCGCAGGCAGACGTTTTTACTTTTTCCTTGCCCTCTGCTGGCTTGTGGTATATATTTGTTATAGTTTTAAATTAGAAGTACACAGGAATGGAGATTGCTATGTGGATTGCAGATAACTGGAAAGATTACGAAGTCATTGACTGCTCAAAAGGAGAAAAGCTCGAGCGCTGGGGAGATTATCTTCTCGTCCGTCCCGACCCGCAGGTCATCTGGGACACGCCGAAGACCGAGCGCGGCTGGCGCAAAATGAACGGCCATTACCACCGCAGCGCCAAGGGCGGCGGGGAGTGGGAATTTTTTGATCTTCCCCAGCAGTGGACCATCCATTACGGCAAGCTGACTTTCAACTTAAAGCCGTTCAGTTTTAAGCACACCGGACTGTTTCCGGAGCAGGCTGCCAACTGGGACTGGTTTTCCGAAAAGATCCGCAGCGCCGGACGTCCGATCAAGGTGTTAAATCTGTTCGCCTACACTGGCGGTGCCACGATTGCCGCCGCTGCTGCCGGTGCCAGCGTCACGCATGTGGATGCCTCCAAGGGAATGGTGACCTGGGCGAAGGAAAACGCCGTCTCTTCCGGTCTTGGTGATGCCCCGATCCGCTGGATTGTGGACGACTGCGTAAAGTTTGTTGAGCGCGAGATCCGCCGCGGCAACCACTATGATGCGATCATTATGGACCCGCCTTCCTACGGAAGAGGACCCAAGGGTGAGATCTGGAAAATCGAGGACGCCATCTATCCGCTGGTGCAGCTCTGTGAGCAGTTGCTGTCGGACGATCCTCTGTTTTTCCTGATCAACTCCTACACCACTGGTCTTCAGCCGGCAGTGCTCAGCTATATGATGAATACCGTCTTAAAAAAACACGGTGGTCATATCGCCGCAGATGAAATCGGTCTGCCGGTTTCCAGCAACGGTCTGGTGCTTCCGTGCGGGGCAAGCGGCAGATTTGAGCGCTAAGGGCGGGAACGATTTTGTCCTGTTTTTGCACAATTTTTGTAAATAGTTGTTTTCCTGCATACACAATACAATTTTTGTGGTACGCTGTTTTTATGCAAAGGTGATACGGGGATCCGGATCACCGGCAAATAAAAACGAACAGGAGAATGATTTCTATGGCACAGTTTGTAAAATTAGTTCCCGAGAATTTAAAGGCGCTGCGCGAAGTAAATCCGCGCCTGATGTCTTATAATGTAGAATTCGCCGAGGTAACCGGCGGCACCTTCTGGAAAGCGTACACACCGGAGCAGGTTGCAGGAACCGAGGAATTCCATGTCGCTCCGAGCGCAGACGGCATTGCTGCAATGTACAAGGATCTGATGCAGGTATACGCACCGATCGATCTGTACAACGAGAAGCTCCGCTCCCTCGCAAAGGAGCTCGGAACCGCATGGGTGCGTGTGTCCGGCACCTGGGCAACCAAGACTTACTATGATTTTGACAATGCAACAGGCGGTATTGCTCCGGAGGGCTACTTAAATGTCCTGACAAAGGAGCAGTGGATTGGTGTGCTCGACTTCGTAAAAGCGATCGATGCGAAACTGATGATTTCCGTTGCGAACTGCCCGGGTCTGCATTCCGCAGAGGAACCGTGGAATCCGAGTGAGGCGGAGAAGATTTTTCGTCTGAGCAAAGAACACGGCGTACCGATCGACGGCGCCGAGTTCGCAAACGAACCGAACATGATGGAGGATACCGGCTTCCCGGCTGGTTATACACCGGCTGATTACCACCGCGATCAGGATCTGTTTTTCGCGTGGGTACGCGCCAACTATCCGGAATGTATCTGTATCGGACCGAGCAGTGTTGGCGAGGGTCTTACCATCAATGGCGGTGATGACAACAGCAAGAGTGGTGGTATCGAGCAGCTTGTAAGAGAGAACTGCTCCACAACCGACCTGTTAGAGGACACCAAAGAGCCGTTGGACGTATTCAGCTACCATTATTACAACGGTGTATCCGAGCGTCTTGCTTCCGTGATGCCAAGCGGACACTGGCTGGCAGATACCGCCCATACCGAGGCGTATCTGGACGTTGCATTAAACTGTGCGCGCACCTATGCTCCACTCCGCGACAAATACTGCCCGGGCGGCGAGATGTGGGTAACGGAGTCCGGCGACGCAGGCGGTGGCGGTGATACATGGGCTTCCACGTATCTGGATGTTTTCCGTACCTTAAACGAGCTCGCTGGATTCGCAGCGATCACAGACGGCGTTATTTTCCACAATACACTGGCTTCTTCCGACTACGGCTTCCTGGCCCGCGAAGTATTTGATCCGCGCCCGAACTATTTTGCCGTATTGTTGTGGAACCGCCTGATGGGTACGACCGTTTACGATACCGCAGAGCCAATCCGCGAGGGCGCACATGTCTTCGCACATTCCCGCAAAGATGGAAAAGAGGGCGTTGTATATCTTGTGATCAACAACTCGCTGACAGAGGCAACCACCGTAGAGCTTCCGAAGAGCGCAGAGCGCTACACACTCGCCGGCGAGGGCGGCAACGTGCGTGCCGCTGTCATGACTTTAAATGGCAAGCCACTTGTTCTGGGTGCCGGCAATTCGCTTCCGGAACTCACTCCGGCAGCACAGGAAGCCGGAACAGTGACTCTTGCACCGGCAACCTGTACATTCTTCGTACTGTAAGCAGCGCGGGGAAGCAATCTGCACCGATGAGTAAGCCGTATAAGCTGGCTAGTAAGTTGCATTACTGGCTACAGTGGGGCTTAAGTAAGTTGCAACGGCATGTGCGTTAATACTTGTATCGGCTGGCTGGCAATATACCGGTATGTAATCTGTAATGACTGGCTGCATGGATAGGTACGTTGCATACACTGGCTGGGCTGCAACGTTGTGTGACCTGCAACGACTGGGTAAATTTGTAAGTTACATCGACTGGCAAGCTGCAGGGCTGAGCCTTACATGCACCCACAGGAGCTTTCTTGGTCAATCATTGTTTGCTGATGTTGTGCATAAGATCAAAACGGGTCTACAGAGGACTTTTTCTCTCTGTAGATCCGTTTTTGCGTACAATCTTCTATTTTTTTGACTTACATGGCTGCATTTTGGCTTCCGCCGGGTCTGGCGACACTCTTTTTCTCTCCCAGACCCGAAATCAGTTTCTTTTCGGGTCTCACGGGCTGGTTTTTCATTCCCAGACCCGCGAACAGCCCTTTTTTCTTCCCACGCGCATAATAACAAGGTCCCGGCGGGTCTGGAGAGACGTTTTTTCTCTCTCAGACCCG
>OJAL01001858.1_pt1 | contig 10873 bp, 9 predicted proteins | sample 1589301 | NCBI WGS metagenome assembly OJAL01 (sample SAMN03283261) | human gut metagenome | biome: human-associated habitat; material: feces | host: Homo sapiens | place: USA | collected 2013
CGTCAGAGAATCCGGATGCCCTGCTTCAGGATAATGTATACTATGTGCGCAGGGGTGTTCCCTTTGTACGTAAAAATATGGACGGAGGCAGCTTTACACAGGTGAATGACAGGGTTGTTGAACTGGACTTTGCTCCGGACAAATAAAAACAGATATGGTGATAAATGGTTTGACGGACGAGAAAAGAACTGTTAAACTATTATGTGCGGCTGCTTAGAGAGAAGCAGCCGCTTTTTGCCATAAAAGGAGCAGGGAAAACATGCGGGAAAAACAGAAAAAGATCATACAATGGAGCAGTCTTGCACTGATCCTGCTGACAGGGATCATTGTATGGCGGGTCAATTATGAGATTGATTTTATGATGGACGATGAATGGTATTCCACGTTGTTGTATGCGGATACACCGATCCGCAATCTCGGGGATATTGTCCATGCGCAGATCTGGCATTATTTTAACTGGGGCGGCAGAAGCATGGCTCACGCGCTGCTGCAGATGATCCTGTTAACCGGTGAGAGCTGGGCGGATATTCTGAACACGGCAATGACGTTTATACTGGCGTGGCTGATCTGCCAGGCTGCCGGCAGAGTCCGTATGCCTTATTATTTTGCGGCACTGGGAATGCTGTTTGGACTGAATGCCAACTGGAAAATGAGCATGTTCTGGGAAGCGGGTGCAGCGAATTATCTGTACATGACAGGATTTATCCTGGCGTTTCTGCTCTGCTATCTGAAATATAAGGAGAAGAATCTGTGGGGGATCACAGTCTGGATCCTTCCGCTGGGACTGATCGCTGGCTGGAGCAATGAAAATATGGGGCCGACGGTCTGGATCTTAAGCCTGGTGGTAATGCTACTCCGCCGCAGAGAACAAAAAAAGATTCCGGTATGGATGTATCTGGGAAATATCAGCTGCCTCGCGGGAAGCATTCTGATGATCGTGGCACCGGGGAATTTTGTCCGCAGCGGGGAGACGGCGGAGAGCACCCGGGGAATACTGTGGAACCTCTATCTGCGCTGCTACAGCGAGGCGAGAGGAGCATTGGAATATCTGTTTCCCACGCTGCTGCTTACGGCGGTTGTCCTTGTGATATGCAAGGGGATTTTAAAAGAAAAAATAGGAAGAGATAACGTACTGCTTTTGCTGGGAGCACTGTTGTCGTGGGGAGCAATGATATTGTCGCCCCATTATCCGGACAGAGCAAGCTTTGGAACAATGGCACTGTTGCTCTGCGTGATATTGTCTCTGGCGGGAAAAGCGGTGGACAGACAGAAGGAAAATGCCTGGATGTATTACGGCTGTGCGATGCTGGTATGGCTGAGGGGCATGTATTATCTTGAGGAATTCCTGGGATTATGCTGGGGATGGATCAGATAAGGACAGGCGGAACAGTCTGCACAGATTAGATAGATTAAGATAGATGGAATAAGGAAGGAGCCGGAGCATGGGCGAAAGTATATTGAAACTGCAGCAGATCCGGAAATCTTTTGATCATACGGAAGTATTAAAGGGAGTGGACCTGGAGGTGGCACAGGGCGAGTTTATTACGCTGTTAGGAGCCTCCGGATGCGGCAAGACCACCACACTCCGGATCATTGCGGGACTGGAGCTGCCGGATTCCGGAAGTGTGATCCTGGAGGGAAGAGACATTACGGACTGGGAACCCAATAAGCGGGACGTGAATACGGTTTTCCAAAATTACGCATTGTTTCCGCATATGAATGTGGCGGATAATGTAGGATACGGACTGAAGATCCGTAAAGTGCCGAAAGCAGAGATCGCAGAGCGGGTGAAGCAGGCCCTGCGGCTGGTACAGCTGGAAGAATACGGAAAACGTATGCCGGATCAGCTGTCCGGTGGCCAGAGGCAGCGGATTGCCATCGCAAGAGCTGTGATCAACGAACCGAAAGTATTGCTGTTAGATGAGCCGCTGGGTGCACTGGATCTGAAACTGCGCAGGCAGATGCAGCTGGAACTGAAGCGGCTGCAGAAACAGCTGGGTATCACGTTTATTTATATTACCCATGATCAGGAAGAAGCCATTAATATGTCGGACCGCATCGGTGTCATGCACGAAGGGGTACTGGAGCAGCTGGGGACTCCGAATGAGGTATACTATCAGCCCAGGACCAGCTATGTGGCGGATTTTGTGGGCAATGCGAATATTCTGCATCTGGGATCCGAGACGCTGGCGATCCGTACGGAGAACATTCTGATGAATGGGGAAGAGGGCTGTGTCCATGAGGCGTCCGTGGTGGAAAAAAGCTTTGCCGGCGGACAACTGCGGATCCTGTTCCGCTTGCCTGACGGACAGCTTCTGACAGCCAGCCGCTATGGGATCGATCATGATCTGCAGCCGGGACAGACGGTAAAGATCGGCTGGGATGCGAAAAATGCTGTGAAGGTAATAGACAATGATGAAGACGAAAAAAAGTAGCGGCAGGCGGGATGCCGGGAATATAGGACTGCTCATACCCATGTATGTGTTCACTGTGCTGTTCGTAGCGCTGCCGATCCTGTATATGTTCCTGCTGAGCTTTTTACAGCGTGCGCAGGTCTGGGGTGTGGATTTTACATTTACACTGGATAATTACAAACGCATATTGGAACCGTTGTATCTGAATACTTTTCTGCAATCTCTGAAGCTGGCATTCACGTCCACACTGCTCGTGGCGCTGATCGGCTACCCTTATGGGTATTTTATGGCACAGATGAATGCAGTATGGAAGCGCAGAATGTTGCTGCTTATCATGATCCCGTTCTGGACCAGTGGGCTGATCCGCCTGTATGGCTGGATCATCGTGTTCCGCAGTAACGGCGTACTGGATAAGATTTTGATGGGACTGCATCTGACGGATCAGCCGTTAAAGCTGCTCTACACTTATCCGGCAGTCGTAGTGGGCATGGTATATGCTCTGCTGCCTTTTATGATCCTGGCAGTGTATTCCAGTGCGGAGAAACTGGATCATTCTCTGGTGGAAGCCTCCAGGGATCTGGGAGCATCCTCCTGGAAAGCATTTTGGACAGTCAGCTTCCGGCTGACCCTGCCTGGACTTTTGTCCGGAGTGGTTCTTTCTTTTATCCCATCCATGGGTCTGTTCTTCATCGCGGATATTCTGGGAGGCAATAAGATCGTTCTGGTGGGAAGTGTGATCCAGGAGCAGATCACCAAGGGGCGTAACCAGCCTTTTGCGGCGGCACTGTCAGCTGTATTGATGGTACTGACTTCCGTGATGATCCGCCTGTATCGTAAGATTACCGGAACCTCGCAGTTAGAAGGGATGCTGTAAGTATGAAGAAGAAAAAATGGCCCTTTATTTATGTGGCTGTGATCACGATCCTGACCTATATTCCGATCCTGTTAACAGTGGTGTATTCTTTTAATGCCTCCAAACTGACCTCTGTGTGGGAAGGCTTTTCCCTGAAGTGGTACCGGGAATTATTCCGGGACAGAGATCTGGGAGAAGCGCTGATTAACAGCCTGATCCTGGCGGTGCTCAGTTGTACCTTCGCTGTGCTGATCGGCACTTCGGGAGCGCTGGGGATGAGCCGCAGGAAGCGGAAGACGGATGAGGTTGTGGCTTATGTGTCTACCCTGCCGATCATGATCCCGGAGATCATTCTGGGTATGGTATTTTTGTCCGTATTTTCCCTGATGGGTCTGCCCTTCGGTATGGTCACGCTGGTGATCGCCCATACTACATTTTGCGTGCCGTATATTTTTACGATGGTAAGGGCGAGGCTGGTGGGAATGGACCATTCCCTGGAAGAAGCGGCCTTGGACCTGGGAGCGTCGAAATGGCAGGTATTCCGGGACGTGATACTTCCGCAGATCCTGCCGGCGATCCTGTCAGGGGTACTGCTGGCATTTGCCATGTCTTTTGATGATGTGGTGATCAGCATATTTGTCACCGGACCGAAGGTCAATACTCTGCCGGTGAAGATCTATACGAAATTGAAGACCGGTGTGACACCGGAGATCAACGCACTTGCAACAGTCATGCTGCTTGTGATATTGTTGTGTCTGGCGGGAGCGTATTCCCATAATCATCATGGGAAAATAGAAGCGGATGCAGAAAATCTGCATCGAAGGAGGAGATTATGAAGAAAAAGCTGGCAATACTGTTGGCAGCGACCATGCTGGTCACGCTGTTTACCGGCTGTGGAGCAGGCGGGAAAGAAGATAAGGGAGAACTGAATCTCTATACCTGGGACGGCATGTTCCCCCAGGAGATTTTAGATGGTTTTGAAAAAGAGACCGGTATCCGTATCAATTATTCCAACTTTGATTATGATGAAGACATGCTGGCGAAGCTGGAAGAAACCAAGGGCGGTGATTACGATCTGGTCATTGCGGATGACTATATCATTGAGCTGGCCATTCAGGAGGGCCTGGCTCAGAAGCTGGATACTTCCAGGATCAGTACTTATGATAACCTGAATCCTGTATTTATGTCTCAGTTCTATGACCCGAAGAACGAATATACCGTGCCCTACGGAGCGGGCATACCTCTGATCGTATACGATCCGGGACTGACGGATGTGAAGATCACAGGCTATGAGGATCTGTGGAATCCGGCACTGGAAAATAACGTGGCACTGACGGCAAACTATCGTGTTATCGACGGCATCACCTTAAAGACCATGGGAGAATCCTTCAACACCGAGGATCTGGATGTGATCCGGGCAGCAGGAGAGAAGCTTCTGAGTCTGGCTCCCAATATCCGTGTGATCAATGACAATAATACGCAGGATTATCTGATCAGCGGCGAGGTGGCAGCAGCGTTCCTGTATACTTCCCAGGTATCTGCGGCACTGCAGGCGAGACCGGATCTGGAAGTGGTATATCCCAAGGAGGGACTGGGCTTCGGCATTATGGCCGGATTTATACCTTCCCAGGCACCCAATGCAGATGCGGCTTATGCATTTTTGGACTATATCAACGATCCTGAGAATGCGGCGAAATGCTATGAGTATATCGGCTACTACTGCACCAACAAAGCTGCGGAAGAGTATATTTCCGACGACATGAAGAAAATGATCGTATTGCCGGAAGATGCAGCGGAGGGCGAGATCGTGCAGAATATCTCCCAGGAGGCAGAGGATCTGCATGCGGAGATCTGGAATCAGTTCAAGAGTGCATGCAACTAGCCCCCCCTTTGCTCATAAACCGGCGCTCATCTCATGAACATATTCGTTCGAAAAATCATGCAAGCATGATTTTTGCGCTCGGATATGTCCATGGCTGAACTGTTACAATGAAAAAACGCTTGACAGATTTGATTTGTGCGAATATTATAAATCTAAGTTGAAAAACTATTTTGTAAATGCTATGAAAGAGACTCTTGCCAAGGGAAACGACAGGAATACAGCGTCACCGACTGAGAGCGCTGTTTGCGGAAGCTGGCGAAGGGAACACTCCGGAGCAGGTGATCTGAACTGCAGAATATCACATGCAGCTAGGATGACACGTTGCACGCGTTAAGTGACAAAAGTGGATAGGCAAAGGCGCCTGTCAATTCGGGTGGTACCACGGATTAGATGATTCGTCCCGGGATATGTTTTAACATGTCCCGGGGCTTTTTGTATTCAAAAATAAGCTGTACAGGGAGCGCACATTCGGGACACTATATAACAGGAGGTGCGATATGTACAGAGATTTAACAATGAAAGAGATCAGTGAACAGCAGATCGGACAGACTTTGCAGGTGGCAGGCTGGGTGGAGAACATCCGTGACCACGGCGGCGTATCCTTTATCGATCTGCGGGATATGTACGGTGTGTTACAGGTGGTCATCCGTAAGCCGGAGCTTTTAAAGGGCATCACCAAGGAAATGTGCCTGTCCATTACCGGTCTTATGGAACACAGAGACGAAGAGACCTACAACCCGAAGATTCCTTCCGGCACCATCGAACTGGAAGCACACAAGATCGATGTGTTGGGAAGAGTATATAAACAGCTTCCTTTCGAGATCCAGACGTCTAAAGAGATCCGGGAAGATGTGAGATTAAAATATCGTTATCTTGACCTTAGAAATGCAAAAGTAAAGGATAACATTGTATTTCGTTCCAAGGTGATCAGTTATCTGCGCCAGAAGATGACGGACATGGGATTTTTGGAGATCCAGACCCCGATCCTGTGTGCTTCTTCTCCCGAGGGCGCCAGAGACTATATTGTTCCCAGCAGAAAATTTAAAGGAAAATTCTATGCGCTGCCCCAGGCACCGCAGCAGTATAAGCAGCTGCTTATGGCTTCCGGCTTCGATAAGTATTTCCAGATCGCTCCCTGCTTCCGTGATGAGGATGCCAGAGCAGACAGATCTCCCGGAGAGTTCTATCAGCTGGACTTCGAGATGAGCTTCGTGACCCAGGAGGATGTCTTCAAGGTCGGCGAGGAAGTATTGCATGATACCTTTGAGAAATTTGCTCCCGAAGGCAGCAGGATCACTGAGACACCGTTCCCCATCATCAGTTACAAACAGGCCATGCTGGAGTTCGGCTGTGACAAGCCGGATCTGCGCAATCCTTTGAGAATTATGGATGTGACGGAGTTTTTCCAGAGATGTACGTTTAAGCCGTTTATCGGCAGAACCGTCCGTGCCATCAAGGTACATGCGGAGATGTCCAAAGGCTTCCATGAGAAGCTGCTAAGCTTTGCAACTTCTCTTGGTATGGGTGGACTTGGTTATCTCGAAGTGGCAGAGGATATGAGCTACAAGGGACCCATCGATAAGTTTATTCCCGAAGAGATGAAGGGAGAACTGGCAGAAATGGCAGGACTTTCGGCCGGAGATACCATCTTCTTTATTGCGGACAAAGAGGATAAGGCGAACTACTATGCCGGTCATATCCGTACTGAGCTGGGCGAGAAACTGAATCTGATCGAGAAGGATGCTTACCGTTTCTGCTATGTGAACGATTTCCCGATGTTTGAGCTGGATCCCGAGACGAAGCAGATCGGATTCACCCACAATCCGTTCTCTATGCCCCAGGGCGGTCTGGAAGCACTGAACACCATGGATCCGCTGGAGATCCTGGCTTATCAGTACGACATCGTATGCAACGGCGTGGAACTGTCCTCCGGTGCAGTACGTAACCATGACATCGAGATCATGAAAAAAGCGTTCGCCATTGCAGGTTATGACGAAGAGACATTAAAGACCAAGTTTGGAGCACTGTATCAGGCGTTCCAGTTCGGAGCCCCCCCTCATGCGGGAATGGCTCCCGGCGTGGATCGTATGATCATGCTGCTTCGGAACGAGGATAACATCCGTGAGGTGATCGCTTTCCCCATGAACGGCAATGCACAGGATCTGATGTGCGGGGCTCCCGGCGAAGTGACGGAACAGCAGCTGCGTGAGGTACACATTAAAGTGAGAGATTAGTGCGGAAAGAACTTCTGATTACTCAGAGCAGAGGCTCTTTCGTGAAGAAGTTCTGATGGTACGCGTCAATTTGTGACTGCACAGGGTGCTATGAGTTTCGTAGGAAAGCACCTGAAAACATGCAGGAATGGAAAGGAATGGAAATTAGTATGGCGAACGTGATCAGTGACGAGACCATAGAATATGTAGGCATTCTGGCAAAACTTGAGCTTTCTGATGAAGAGAAGGAAGCGGCGAAAAAGGATATGGGCAGAATGCTGGACTATATCGACAAACTAAGCGAACTGGATACAACGGGAGTGGAACCTATGTCTCATGTATTCCCGGTTCAGAATGTCTTCCGTGAGGATGTGGTGACCAATGGGGATGAGAGTGAACAGACCCTGGCCAATGCCCCCGGCGAGAAGGACAACATGTTTGTGGTACCAAAGACTTTTGATTAGAAATCGGGTAGAATACCGCTTTATAATCTGGTTACAGCATTTAGGCGGTAATGGTTTTCCATCAGACATTAAAAAAGGAGAATGGATATGGATATTTTATCCCTGACAGCAGTAGAGCTGGCTAAGGCGATCCGGGAAGGTAAGACTACGGCGGTGGAAGCCACGCAGGCCGTTCTGGATAAGATCGCAGCCAGCGAAGATACCTACCACTGCTATGTGACCGTAGAACGGGAAAAGGCATTGCAGCAGGCAGCGGAAGTACAGAAAAAAATCGAAGCAGGCGAACTGACCGGGCCTCTGGCCGGGGTTCCCTTTGCTATCAAAGACAATATGTGCACCGAGGGAACCCTGACTACCTGCTCTTCTAAAATCTTAGAGAATTTTGTGCCGACCTTCAGTGCGGAAGCAGTGCTGAATCTGGAAAAGGCAGGCGCAGTGATTCTGGGCAAGACCAATATGGATGAGTTTGCCATGGGCAGCACCACGGAGACTTCTTATTACGGAGTGACAAAGAATCCCAGAAACCCGGAGCATGTGCCCGGCGGTTCCTCCGGCGGCTCTGCAGCGGCAGTAGCAGCGCAGGAATGCTTTGCAGCACTGGGTTCCGATACCGGCGGTTCCATTCGACAGCCCGCATCTTATTGCGGAGTCGTCGGCATGAAGCCCACCTACGGAACGGTATCCCGTTACGGACTGATTGCTTATGGTTCCTCTCTGGACCAGATCGGACCGCTGACGAAGGACGTGACGGACTGTGCCACCGTACTGGAGGCCATCACCTCCCATGACCCTAAGGACTCCACTTCCATGAAGCGGGAGAACACAGATTTCACCTCCGCACTGGTAGCGGATGTGAAGGGAATGAAGATTGGTATTCCCAGAGACTATTTCGGGGAAGGACTGGATCCTGAGGTAAGAGATGCGGTACTGGCAGCAGCGGAAGTATTGAAAGCACAGGGGGCAGAAGTGGAGGAGTTCGATTTAAGTCTGGTGGACTATGCGATTCCCACTTACTATACGATCGCGGCTGCAGAGGCCAGCTCCAACCTGGAACGTTTCGATGGTGTAAAATACGGTTACCGTGCGCAGGATGCGGAGGATCTGCATACCATGTACAAGAGAAGCCGTTCCCAGGGCTTTGGACCCGAGGTGAAGCGTCGTATCATGCTGGGCTCCTTCGTGTTAAGTTCCGGCTATTATGATGCTTATTATCTGAAGGCACTCCGCGTAAAAGCATTGATCAAGAAGGCTTTTGATGAGGCATTTTCAAAATACGATGTAATCCTTGGGCCGGTGGCACCCACCACGGCACCGAAGCTGGGCAGCAGTCTGGCGGATCCTATCAAGATGTATTTGGGAGACATCTACACCATCTCCATCAACCTGGCGGGACTGCCCGGTATCAGCGTTCCCTGCGGCACGGATTCCAAGGGACTGCCTATCGGCATGCAGCTCATCGGTGACTGCTTCAAAGAGAAGACACTGATCCGTGCAGCCTATACCTATGAGCAGAGGAGGTAAGCAACATGGCAAAACAATATGAAACAGTAATTGGTCTGGAAGTGCATGTAGAGCTTGCCACGAAGACGAAAATATTCTGCGGCTGTTCCACGGCGTTCGGCGGCAGACCCAACACTCATACCTGCCCGGTGTGTACCGGTATGCCGGGATCTCTTCCTGTGCTGAACAAACAGGTGGTGGAATATGCGGTGGCAGTAGGTCTTGCGACCAACTGCACCATCACACAGTATTGTAAATTCGATCGTAAGAATTATTTCTATCCCGATAACCCGCAGAACTATCAGATCTCCCAGCTGTACCTGCCTATCTGCCGCAACGGTTCCGTAGAGATCGAGGTAGCGGGAGAGGACGGTAACACTTACACGAAACCGGTGCGTATCCACGAGATCCACATGGAGGAGGATGCCGGTAAACTGGTGCATGACGACTGGGAAGATTGCACACTGGTGGACTACAACCGCTCCGGTGTGCCTCTGATCGAGATCGTATCCGAACCGGATATGCGCAGTGCAGAGGAGGTTATTGCTTATCTGGAAAAATTACGTCTGCTGATCCAGTATCTGGGAGCGTCCGACTGTAAGCTTCAGGAAGGCTCCATGCGTGCGGACGTGAACCTGTCCGTGAGAGAATTGGGAGCGGAAAAGTTCGGAACCCGTACCGAGATGAAGAACCTGAATTCCTTCAAGGCCATCGCCAGAGCCATTCAGGGGGAGCGGGAACGGCAGATCGATCTGCTGGAGGCCGGCAAAGAGGTCATTCAGGAGACCAGACGCTGGGATGATAATAAGGAATATTCCTATGCGATGCGTTCCAAGGAGGATGCACAGGATTATCGTTACTTCCCGGATCCTGACCTGGTACCGGTCTATATCAGCGATGAGTGGCTGGAAAGCATCCGCAGCAGACAGCCGGAATTCCGCACCGAGAAAATGAAGCGTTACAAGGAAGAATACGATATTCCGGAATACGACATCGAGATCATCACCGGCTCCAAGCATCTGGCAGATATCTTTGAAGCTTCCGTGGCACTGGGAAGCCAGCCCAAGAAGGTGTCCAACTGGCTGATGGTGGAGACTATGCGCCTGTTAAAAGAAAAAGAGATGGAGCCGGAGGACATCCGGTTCTCACCGGAGCATCTGAGCAGGCTGATCACGCTGGTAGACGGCAAAGTCATCAACTCTTCTGTAGCAAAAGAAGTATTCCGGGTGATGTTTGAGGAAGATGTAGATCCCGAACAGTATGTGGAAGAGAAGGGACTAAAGACCGTCAATGACGAAGGCGCATTGCGTAAAGTCGTGGAGGAAGTCATTGCCGCTAATTCCCAGTCTGTCGAGGATTACCACAACGGCAAAGAGAAAGCCATCGGCTTCCTGGTAGGCCAGACCATGAAGGCCATGAAAGGCAAGGCAGACCCCGCCAGCGTCAACCAGATGCTGAAGGAACTGCTGTAACTGGAAAGTTACGAAAGCATAGCCGCGCATAGGCATAGTGAAGACAGCGATGGGCGCTTGCGCACAATTCGCTGT
>OJAL01001859.1_pt1 | contig 10871 bp, 9 predicted proteins | sample 1589301 | NCBI WGS metagenome assembly OJAL01 (sample SAMN03283261) | human gut metagenome | biome: human-associated habitat; material: feces | host: Homo sapiens | place: USA | collected 2013
TGCAGCATCCAGTATTATCTGCGCTTTTGGCTTAGCATCTGCCGCACCTCGCTCGTCGTATCGGCATTTAGAATTATGCGGTATTGCCCAAGGCTTTTTAACGCAAAATCCGGCTGCGTTTGTAGAAATAGACGATACTTTCGACTTTTCAGATACACCCTGGCGCAGCGGCGGAACTTTCCCTCTTTCCGGAGCTGCATCAGGATAAATTCTAGTATAATACATAAATATTCAAAGTCAATGCATAAATATTGGATTCAGCATTTTGCGGCAAGATGGCTGCCCGCCCCACCAGAAATTGTGCATTTTTCAAGCCTGCATTTCACAGTTTTTCCTGATATATTGACGCCGTAAGTTAAACGTGGTAAACTTTACGCGTTCATGAGCGAAATTCATGCCATTCAGTCGAAATAAACCGGCTTGCATTACCTTGCCGTACAAAAAAGAGGAATCAATATGCTGACATTAGGTGACCTGCACATTGGGCAGGATGCAATCATCCGCGTGGTAGGCGGTGAGGGCGAGCTGCGCCACCACCTGCTGGATATGGGGCTGACCCCCGGCACCGAGGTAACGCTGCGCAAAACGGCCCCCATGGGGGACCCCATTGAAGTGGAGCTGCGTGGTTATGAGCTGACCTTGCGCCTGGCCGATGCGCAGAAAATTGAAATTGACAGCGTGCACGCAACGGACCGCGCCGCCCCCAGCGAAGAGCGCCACAAGGTGGTAGCCCACCCCGGCGTTGGCGAGCTGGACAAAGCCGCCAGCTACCACGAGCGCAAAGCCGGCGCCCCCATTGCCGCCGGTGCACCGCTGACCTTTGCCCTGGCCGGCAATCAGAACTGCGGCAAAACCACGCTGTTCAACCAGCTGACCGGCTCCAACCAGCATGTGGGCAACTTTCCCGGCGTTACGGTGGACCGCAAGGACGGCGTGATCCGCAACCACAAGGAAGCCACCGTAACGGACCTGCCGGGCATTTATTCCCTGTCCCCTTATTCCAACGAGGAGATTGTCACGCGGGATTTTATCCTGAGCGAGCACCCGTCCGGCATTATCAACATTGTGGATGCTTCCAACATTGAGCGCAACCTGTACCTGACCATGCAGCTGATGGAGCTGGATACCCCCATGGTGCTGGCGCTGAACATGATGGACGAAGTGCGCGCCAACGGCGGCACCATCATGGTAAACCAGCTGGAAGAAATGCTGGGCATTCCGGTTGTTCCCATTTCTGCCGCCAAAAATGAGGGCATTGACGAGCTGATCGAACATGCCATCCATGTGGCGCGCTACCGGGAGCTGCCGGGCCGCATCGACTTCTGCACGGCAGGCAGTGACCCAGCAGACCCCAGGGGCGCGGTGCATCGCTGCATCCATTCTGTCGGACATTTGATTGAGGACCATGCCGCTGCCGCCGAGCTGCCGCTGCGCTTTGCCGCCACCAAGCTGGTGGAGGGAGACACCCTGATTGAAAAAGCCCTGCAGCTGAACCCCAACGAAACAGATATACTGGGCCACGCCATTGCTGAAATGGAAACCGTGACCGGGCTGGACCGCGAAGCCGCCCTTGCGGACATGCGCTTTACCTTTATTGAAAAGCTATGCTCCGCCACGGTGGTGAAGCCGGGCGAAAGCCTGGAGCATAAGCGCAGCGTTGCCATTGATAAGATCCTGACCGGCAAATACACTGCCTTGCCCTGTTTTGCGGGCATTATGGCGCTTGTTTTCTGGCTGACCTTTGGCGTAGTGGGCTCCACCCTTTCGGACTGGATGACCCTTGGCATCGACTGGTTTACCGGCGTTGTGGACCGCGCCCTGACGGCGTATCAGATCAACCCGGTGGTGCACAGCCTTGTGATCGACGGCATTTTTGCCGGTGTGGGCAGCGTGCTGAGCTTTTTGCCCACGATCGTTATCCTGTTCTTCTTTTTGTCCATCCTGGAAGATACCGGTTATATGGCCCGCGTGGCCTTTGTTATGGACAAACTGCTGCGCCGCATTGGGCTTTCGGGCCGCAGCTTTGTGCCCATGCTGGTGGGCTTCGGCTGCTCGGTTCCCGCCATTATGGCAACCCGCACCCTTTCCAGTGAGCGTGACCGCCGCATGACGATTTTGCTGACCCCGTTCATGAGCTGTTCCGCCAAGCTGCCCATTTATGCGCTGTTCACCGCCGCGTTTTTCCCGCGGGTATGGCGTGCACCGGTCATGATTTTCCTCTATCTTTTCGGCATTTTGTGTGGTATACTGTATTCGCTGATCCTCAAGCAGACCTGTTTCCGCGGTGAACCGGTACCCTTTGTGATGGAGCTGCCCAACTACCGCCTGCCTTCGCCCAAAAGCGTCGGCCAGCTGATTTGGGAAAAGGCCCGTGATTTTATTCAGCGTGCCTTTACAATTATCTTTGTTGCAACCGTCGTGATCTGGTTCCTGCAGACGTTCGACACCCGCCTGAATGTTGCTGCCACCCCGGATTCCAGCCTTCTGGCTTTGGTTGGCAGCCTGATCACCCCCATCTTCAAGCCCCTTGGCTTTGGCGACTGGCGCATTTCCACTGCGTTGATCACCGGCTTTACCGCCAAGGAAAGCGTTGTTTCCACCCTGACCGTCCTGCTGGGCGGCGATACCGGCGCGCTGAACATGCTGTTCACCCCGTTTACTGCGCCGGTTTTCCTGATCTTTACGCTGTTGTATACCCCCTGTGTTGCAGCCATTGCCGCTGTCAAGCGGGAACTGGGCGGTGGCCGGGCTGCACTGGGTGTGGTACTGATGCAGTGCGGCATTGCCTGGGTTGTGGCGTTTACCGTGCACTGTGTAGGGGTTTTGCTGGGGTTGGCATAAGGGCAGCGCATTCACCTGTCACTTTGTTTTCGCTTAACCCATAGGGAGGTTTTTTCCATGTCACTTCAAAGTATCCTTGTTCTGGTTATTATTTTTGTTCTGCTCGGCGTTGCCATCGGTTTTATTGCCAACAGCGAAAAGGGCTGGCACGGCGGCTGCACCGGCAACTGCGCCAGCTGCCAGGAACACTGCAATGACAAACAGAAAAAGAACCCGCCCAAGCAGCAGTGATGTCCAAGACCGAAGGAGACCGCCGTATGACTGCTGTTCAACAATCCGCCGCTCCGCACCCTGCCGTGCGTCAGCGCATTGACTGGATTGATACCGCCAAAGGTCTGTGCATGATTCTGGTGATTGTGGGGCACACCCTGCCCTACGGCAACCTGATGCGCAATTTCATTTTTTCGTTCCACATGCCGGCCTTTTTCTTTCTGACCGGCTATACGGCCCGCCGCCCGGATACCTGGCAGGTTTTTGCCCGCCGGGTCAGGAAGGACTTTGTTGCACTGATCGTTCCCGTGCTGGGTGTGGTGCAGGTGTTCAACGTTTTGCTGAACTTTTTCCTTTCTGATGACAGAAGCCTGACCAACCTGTGGGATATTGCCCGCTACAATGCCATCACCCTGTTCTGGGCCAGCGGTAACCCTGCCGACGGCATTCCCAGCTGCGGCATGCCATGGTTTTTGTTTGCACTGTTCTGGGGCAAGCTGATCTGGGAGCTGCTGGGGCTTTTGTTCCCCAAAGGGGATTTTGCCGTCAGTTTCATTGTCATGCTGTTCGGGGCATACATCGGGCAGGTACAGTATCTTCCCCAATGTCTGGATGTTGCAATGGTCGTTGTCATGTACCTCACATTGGGGCAGCTGTTCCGCCAGCATCGGGCACTGTTGGATCGTTACCGGATCCCGCTTTTCCTTGCCATGCTGATTCCCTGGGCATGGTGCTGCCAGCAGGGCATTTATATTGAACTTGCTTCCCGCACATACTCCAATTACATTTTGTGCGCTTCCATCAGTGTATGCGGCATCTGGATCTTCTGCCATCTGTGCCGTGAACTGAACGCCAATAACGCTTTGCGGCCGGCGCTCAGCTTTTTGGGGCGGCACAGCCTGTGGCTGTTCTTTGTGCACCATATGGATGTGTTTACCAGTGCCATCTGGCAAAAAGACCGCCTTCTGTTCACGCTGCCCTGCCGCATTGGGTGGGACATCCTGCTTTCCCTGCTGCTGCTTGGCTGCTGGACATTGCTGCGCACCGGCTGGCGCAGGCTGACCGCAAAATAAACTTTTTGAACCGTTCTGCATCCCCTGTTCCGGGCCTGCAGGGCGGTTTTTGTTTTGGCAGCGCTTTCTGCCACAGTGCAAACATTGTTTTTTACCGCGGATTATGGTACAATGAATTGTCTATAAGTATGTATCGGGGATTCCCCTGAAATATCTATTTTTGAAAGGGCTTTTTATGGCAGAGCAACGCAACCAGACCCCTGCCGGGGATAACACGCAATGGACCACCATCATTCGGCCGCGCACCGGCTGGTTTGATGTGGACCTGGAAGAGCTGTGGCGCTACCGTGACCTGATTGTCATGTTCGTCAAGCGCAACTTTACCGTCATGTACAAGCAGACCATCCTGGGGCCGCTGTGGATCATCCTGAACCCGCTTATCACCACAGTGCTGTTCAACGTGGTGTTCGGCGGCATTGCCGGGCTTTCTACGGACGGTACGCCGAGCTTTTTGTTCTACATGGCAGGCAATACGGTGTGGACCTTTTTTGCCTCCTGCATCAACGGCACGGCCAACACCTTTGTGGCCAACAGCCAGGTGTTCGGCAAGGTGTATTTCCCACGGCTTACCACCCCCATCAGCCAGGTATTGACCAGCCTGATCAACTTCTTTATCCAGTTTGTCATGTACATTCTGTTCTGGGTCTACTTTGCCGTGACCGGGTCCGGTGTACACCTGACGGCCTGGGCGTTTGCCGTGCCGCTGGTGGTGCTGGAAGTCATGCTGCTGGGCCTGGGCGTGGGCATTATCGTTTCCGCCCTGACCACCAAGTACCGTGACCTTGCCATTGCTGTGAGCTTTGGCGTGCAGCTGTGGATGTACATTTCTCCTGTGGTCTATCCCCTTTCCAGCTTGGAGGAATCCCCCCGGCTGCAGATGCTGATGCGCTTGAACCCGATGACTGCACCGATCGAGGTGTTCCGCATGGGCACCCTTGGCACCGGCACCGTGGAAGTGGGCAGCCTGATCTACAGCCTGATTGTTACCGCAGCCGCCCTTGTGCTGGGCGTGGTGCTGTTCAGCCGCATTGAAAAAACCTTTATGGATACCGTGTAAGGAGGGGCGCAGATGGAAAACCAGACACATGCACAAAACCAGCGCGTACCCGTCATTCAGGTATCGGGCTTGAAAAAGCAATACAAACTGGGCCAGATCGGCGGCGGCACTTTGACGCATGACCTGCAAAGCTGGTGGGCCCGTGTGCGCGGCAAAGAGGACCCCAACACCGTGATCGGCACGGACGCCCGCCTGTTTGGCAAAACCTTTATGGCGCTGAACGGTGTGGACCTGACCGTGTACAAAGGCGAAGCGCTGGGCATTATCGGCCGCAACGGCGCAGGCAAATCCACCCTGCTCAAAATTTTGTCCCGCATTACCGCCCCCACCGAGGGCGAGATCCGGCTGCGCGGGCGGGTGGCTTCCATGCTGGAAGTGGGCACCGGCTTTAACAACGAGATGACCGGCCGCGAGAACATCTACATGAACGGCGCTATTCTGGGCATGACCCGCGCCGAGGTCGATTCCAAGATCGACCAGATCATTGAATTTTCGGAGTGCGGAGATTTTATTGATACCCCCGTCAAGCGGTATTCCAGCGGCATGTTCGTCAAGCTGGCGTTTGCCGTTGCCGCCCACCTGGACAGCGAGATCATGGTAATGGACGAAGTGCTGGCCGTGGGCGATATGAAGTTCCAGCAGAAATGCCTGGGCAAAATGAGCGATGTTGCCGGGCAGGAGGGCCGCACCGTCCTGTACGTCAGCCACAACATGAGCACCATCCGCCAACTGTGCACCCGCTGCGTGGTGCTGGACCAGGGCCGCGTGATCTTTGACGGCGATGTAGAACAGGCCATTGCCGTGTATATGGAAACCACCGATGTGAACGTGGTCCACTATGACCTGCTGGATGTTTCCCGCATGAACGCCAGCGCAGGCAAGCGGATGCGGCTGGAAACGCTGGACTTTGTGGGCAAGGAATCCAGTGTGTTTGCGGACACCGAAAAAATTCGGGTGCGCATTACCTGGCGTGTTTCGGAGCCGTTTGCCGGGGTACACTTAAAGCTGAACCTGCATTTCCGGGATTCGACCCCCGTGGGCATTACCCACCCGGTCAGCCTGGGCGCCGCCGTGCCCGGCAAGCTGTATACCACCGAGTTTGAGTTTGACCCCAGCCTGCTGGGCGAAGGCCAGTATTTCTTCTATGTGGATGTGTTTGACGGCGTGCTGACCCAGGCTGTCTGCCTGGACAAGCCAGTGACCGAGTTTGCGTTTGAGGTAACCTCCGGCGATTTGACCATGCCGGAATGGGCACCGGGCTGGGGCCGCATCCACTTCCCGCCGGTCAAAGTGTTGGAGAATGGATACGATGGGTGATATTTTCATCTGCCACACGCTGTATCATGTGTTAATCGCGCTGGTGCGCGCGCTGCGCAGCCGCCCCGGCAAGTCCACCCTTGTGCTGAGCACCTGTGTGCCGGAAGCCGAAACCCTGCGCGCTAAATTGCTGGACGCCGCGCCGGATCTGTGGGACACCGTTTTGATCGTGGACGAGGAAAAGCTGGACGCACAGAACAGCGAAAGCGACTTTTACCGCCTGTGCCACCCGTTCCGCAAGCCGTATTTTACGCTGCCCAAGGGGCATGTGTACATCAGCAATGACTGGAGCGCTTTAGGGCGCTACCTGCAGCGGGAGCGCCGGGTTTATACCCTGTGCGAAGATACCTTTGGCGGCACGTTGGACCCTGACCAGCACCTGCTGGACGAGCAGCGCACCAACCCCCGCGGCCCCTACCGCTACTGGGGCGACAGCCCCTGCTGCCGCACGGTGGAAAGCGAAGATGCCGCGCGGTGCAGTATTTTTGGCGTAGACAAGCTGGTAACGGTATCCAAAGCGCAGCTGCTGGAAAGCCTGATGGAGGAAGAAAAAGCCATCATCCGCCGGGTGTTTTTGGCCGTTCCCCTGCCGGAGCATGTGCAGGGTGCCTGCCTGCTTTTGCCCCGCAGCTTTGTGCTGGACGGCCTGATGGATCAGCCCACCCAGGACGCCATGTTTGCGGCTGTTGCCAAGAAATACTGCACAGAACCGCTGTTTATCAAAACCCACCCGCGGGATACCACGGATTATTCCAAGCTGTTCCCTACTGCTGTTATCCTGCCCCGCACCATGCCAAGCGAGGTTCTCAATTTCTGCCTGCCCTTCAAATTCCAGCGCGCCGTCACCGTGCAAAGCTGGGTCCTGCGCGGCTTTACCGCCGCGGAAGAAAAGGTGTTTGTGGGGCTGGAAGAGGCAGAAAAGTTGGTGCAGGGGTAATGCCTCCCCTTGAAAATACCTGTTCAGGTGATTCCATGGAGCTGAAACAACGTAAAAATCTGCGGCTGCAAAGTTTCGATTATTCTTCCGCGAAGTATTACTTTGTGACCATCTGCACCAAAAATCGCGCCCGTCTGTTTGGGCAGATTGTAGGGAACGGTCTTGACCGTTCCGCCGCCATGGAATTATCCTCACTTGGAAAGACTGCCGAGAAAATGCTGTTGGAAGTTCCTGTGCATTTCACTTCCACTGCGCTGGATGCTTATGTCATTATGCCAAACCACATCCACTGCATTTTAGCAATCGGCTGTAACGAGCTTTCGGAACGGTCGAGACCGTTCCCTACACTGCCAACCATAATTGGGCAATATAAGTCCGGGGTGTCTCGCGCAGCAGGGTTCCCCGTATGGCAAAAATCCTACCACGACCATATTATTCGCAACCACTTTGACTATGAGGAAATCTGGCTTTATATTCAACAAAATCCCCAGAAATGGTTGAATGACCTGTTTTACACTGAATTTTGATATAAAGAAGGTTACTATATGAAACTTATCGGCGTTATTCCCGCCCGTTATGCCAGCACGCGGATGCCGGGCAAGCCGCTGGCGGATATTTTGGGCAAGCCCATGATCTGGTGGGTGTACCAGGAAGCCAAAAAGTGCAAAAAGCTCGATGATGTGTTTATCGCCACCGACGATGAGCGCATTGCCGAAGCCTGCCGCACCTACGGCATGGAATACTGCATGACCAGCCCCGACCATGACACCCCCACCGGGCGCATCTGGGAGGTTTCCACCAAGGTAGAAGCCGACCTGTATCTGCAGATCATGGGTGACGAGCCGCTGATCAACGTAAAGGCGTTTGATTTGATTCTGCCGGATACCCTGCCGGAGGACCCGTATTATGTCGCCGTGCTGACCAACCGGATGGAGCACCCCGCGGATGTGATCGATTTTTCCAACCAGAAGGTCGTGACCAACGCCGCACGGGAAATTTTGATGATCTCCCGCAGCCCCATTCCCTACCCCAAAGGCACGCTGGATTTTGAATACGAGAAGGTGACCGGCATCCAGCTGTACTCCCGCCGGGCGCTGGCGTTCTACCACGAAACACCGAAGTCCATTCTGGAAAAAGCCGAAGAGAACGATATGATGCGCTTTGTGGAAAACGGCCACAAGGTACATGCCATCGTCAGCCCGTACAAGACTGTGAGCGTTGACACCCCCAAGGACCTTGCCCTTGTGAGCGAAATCCTGAAAGGAAAAGAATAAATGCCCGATATTAAACTGTTGGACTGCACCCTGCGTGACGGCGGCTATGTGAACAGCTGGAACTGGGGCTTGGCTGCAGCCAAAGATATTATCGCCTCGCTGACCCGTGCCGGGACTGACATTGTGGAAGTGGGCTTTCTGCGCAATGTGGATGGCTACAACCCCGATGTGACCGTCTGCAACACCATTGAAGAGCTGAACAGACTGCTGCCTGCCCACACCGGCAGCACCATGTACAGCGGCATGGCCATGCGCTCCAATTATGATATTGCCAAGCTGTCCCCTTATGAGGGGCACGGCATTGAGATGCTGCGCATTACCGCCCACGATTACGATATCCGCGAAGGCATGGATTTTGCCCGCGAAGTCAAGGCCCGCGGGTACAAGCTGTCCATCAACCCCATCAACATTATGGGCTATGCCGACAAAGACTTGCTGTGGATTTTAGACCAGGTAAACGAGATTCACCCGTACCAGTTCTCCATTGTGGATACCTTCGGCAGCATGCGGCGGCGTGACTTAGAGCGCATCGTCAGCCTGGTGGACCACAACCTGGCCCCGGATATCCGCGTGGGGCTGCACCTGCATGAGAACATGGCGCTCTCTTTCTGCCTGGCGCAGGAATTTCTGGACAAGCACCTGGGCCGCGATACCACTGTGGACGGCAGCCTGATGGGCATGGGGCGCATTCCCGGCAACCTGCCCATTGAGCTGATTGCCGACTATATGAACGAGACCCTTGGCTGCCATTATGACATTGACGAGATGATGGACGCCATCCAGGACCATATCGCCCCGCTGAAAGGCGAGACAGCCTGGGGTTACACCCCGGCTTACTTCCTGAGCGCACGGTACAACCTGCACCGCGATTACGCCGAGCATTATCTGGACAAAGGCGATTTGACCAACCGGGACATCAACCATATTCTGGCCGGTTTTGACCGCAGCAAGGCCACCGCATACGATAAAGACTATGCCGACCGCCTGTACCGCGAATACCAGAACCGCGCCATTGACGACACCGCCGCGCTGGATACCCTGCGCACCGCGTTTGGCGGCAAGACCGTGCTGGTGCTGGCCCCCGGTGCCAGCTTGGCGGAGGAAGCTGGGCGCAATGCTGTGACCGCCGCCAAGGCGGACTGCATTGTTTCAGCCAATTTCTGCCCGGAATTCTGCCAGCCGGATTACGCATTTTTTACCAACAGCAAGCGGTTTGAAAAGCTGGACCTTGCTGCCCTGCCCTGCCCTGTTGTGCTCACCTCCAACCTGCGGCCGCTGCCGCAGGGGGCGCTGGCGGTCAATTATGACCGGCTGGCTGCCCCGGATGTGCAGAATGCATCCCTCGGCAGCAACAGCGTGCTGATGCTGCTGCGGCTGCTGCGGCTGTGCGGTGCCAAGGCCGTGCTGCTGGCCGGGGCCGATGGCTACAAGCCCGGTACCCCCGCCTATGCCGACAGCCTGCTGCACGCTCACACCGGGCGCGGTGCCGCGTTCAACACCGCCATGGCAGGTGCCATCAAAGCCTGCGGGCTGGATGTGACCTTTATCACCCCAAGCGAATACGCAAAATAACGAGGTTTGCCCATGATTCGACTTTTGGTTCTGGATGTAGACGGCACCATGACAGACGGCGGCGTGTACTATGATTCCGCCGGCAACGAGCTGAAAAAGTTTGCCATCAAAGATGGGGCCGGGATTGTGCTGGCCCACGCGGCAGGGATGCAGGTTATGATCTGCACCGGGCGCGAATGTGAAGCCGTGCACCACCGTGCCCAGGACCTGCACATTGACTATCTGTTCCAGAACGTACACGACAAAGCCGCCTTTTTGAGCAGGTTTATGGCTGAGCACAGCCTGACCAAGCAGGATGTTGCCTATTGCGGCGATGACCTGAACGATTTGACCGCCATGGCCCTGTGTGGCTTTGTGGCCTGCCCGGCCGATGCTGCCGGCCCTGTGCTGGGGCGGGCGGATTTCATCTGCCGCCAAAAAGGCGGCGAGGGCGCTGTGCGCGGCACGGTGGAAGAGATCCTGCTGCGGGACGGCCGCCTGCCTGCCGCCGTTAAAAAAGCCTTTGGCGCAGAGATTTGATGGGTGCGGCTGAAACGTTAAGGCAACACCGCACAATTCCCGCCTTGCGGCTTAAGCACCGCTCCGGCAGC
>OJAL01001867.1_pt1 | contig 10858 bp, 7 predicted proteins | sample 1589301 | NCBI WGS metagenome assembly OJAL01 (sample SAMN03283261) | human gut metagenome | biome: human-associated habitat; material: feces | host: Homo sapiens | place: USA | collected 2013
AGATCGGCGGCAAGGAAAAGATCGCCGTCATGGCAGGCCCCTGCAGCATCGAGGGTGCCGAGCAGGCTCTGCGCATCGCACAGAGCGTCAAGGCCGGCGGCGCGGCCCTGTTCCGCGGCGGTGCCTACAAGCCCCGTACCTCTCCCTACTCCTTCCAGGGTCTGGAGACCGAGGGCATCCTGGACATGGTCAAGGCCCGCGAGGCCACCGGCCTGCCCATCGTGTCCGAGCTGATGAGCGAGGACCGCATCCCGGAGTTCGAGGAGTATGTGGACGTGGTGCAGATCGGTGCCCGCAACATGCAGAACTTCCAGCTGCTCAAGGCCGTGGGCAAGATGCACAAGCCCGTGCTGCTCAAGCGTGGCCTGTGCAACACCATCGAGGAGTGGATCATGAGCGCCGAGTACATCATGGCAGGCGGCAACGAGCAGGTCATCCTGTGCGAGCGTGGCATCCGCACCTTTGAAAAGTACACCCGCAACACGCTGGACCTGTCTGCCGTGCCCCTCATCCACGAAAAGACCCACCTGCCCGTCATCGTGGACCCCAGCCACGCCACCGGCAAGGCAAACCTCGTGGAACCCATGATGATCGCCGCTGTGGCCGCCGGTGCCGACGGTCTGGAGGTGGAGGTGCACTATGACCCCCGCCACGCCTGGAGCGACGGTGCCCAGTGCCTGACCCCGGATGCCTTTGCACAGGCCATGGCCAAGTGCCGCCAGGTGGCATGGGCCATCGGCCGCGATATGTAACGGCCTATGCTGGTAACCATTCATTCTTCCCGCCCCATCGGCGGGAGCATCACAGCCCCGCCCAGCAAGAGCATGGCCCACCGGGCCGTGCTGTGTGCGGCGCTGGCCACAGGCAGCTCCCATATCACGAATCTGGAATTCAGTAAGGACATCTCCGCCACGCTGGCCGCCGCAGGCCAGCTGTGTGCCCGGGTGACCACCGGCCCCGCAGATGCCGTAGTGGAAGGGCTGGGCCGGTTTGCCCCCCTCACTGCCCCGGTGGACTGCTGCGAGAGCGGCAGCACCCTGCGGTTCCTCATCCCCATTGCCAGCCTCACCGGGCAGGAAGTGACCTTTACCGGCCGCGGGCGGCTCATGGAGCGGCCCCAGTCGGTTTACGAAACGTTGTATCGGGAGCAGGATCTACGGTTTGAACAGACCTCTGCCGGTCTGACCGTGGCCGGTGCCCTCACACCGGGAGAATACCGGCTGGCGGGCAACGTGTCCAGCCAGTTCATCAGCGGGCTGCTGTTTGCCCTGCCCCTGCTGGACGGCGACAGCACCCTGCACCTCATCCCGCCGGTGGAGAGCCGCAGCTACATCGACATGACCCGCGCGGTGCAGGCCGCCTTTGGGGTGACCAGCCGCTGGCTGGATGGGAATACGCTGGCCCTGCCGGGCCGCCAGCACTACCGCCCCTGCGACTATGACGTGGAGGGGGATTACAGCCAGGCAGCCTTCCCGGCGGTACTGGGTGCCGTGTGCGGCGGGGTGACCGTCACCGGCCTGCGCCCGGACACTTTGCAGGGCGATGCAGTCATACTGGATATCCTGCGCCGGTGCGGCGCACAGTTCACCCGTGAGGGGGACACCGTCACCTTTGCAAAGGCACCCCTGCACGGGGTGGACATCGACCTGGCCGACTGCCCGGACCTTGGCCCTGTGCTCATGGTGCTGGGCCTGCTGTGTGAGGGCACCACCGTCATCCGCAACGCCGAGCGCCTGCGCCTGAAGGAGAGTGACCGCATCGCCGCCATGGAAGCCGAGCTGCGGGCCTGCGGCGGCGTGCTGGAAAGCGAGGGCGGCACCATCACGGTGCACGGCTGCGCCGAGCATCTGCACGCGCCGGAAGGCATTCTGCACGGGCACAACGACCACCGGGTGGTCATGAGCCTTGCGGTGCTGAGCGCAGCCGCCGGGCTGCCCCTGACTGTGGATGACGCCGAAGCCATCCAGAAGAGCTGGCCGAATTTCTTTGCAGCCATCCGGCCTTTGGGTGTGGAGGTAGAATATGCTTGACAAAACAAAACGTTATCTCGTGGTGGGTCTTGGTCTGCTGGGCGGCAAGTATGCCCTGGAGCTGACCAAAGCCGGTTTTCATGTGGACGGCATCAACCGCAGCGAGGGGCACCTGCAGTATGCCCTCGACCACGGCTACATTGCCAGCGGCAAGACCCATAATTTTGAAGATCTGGTGCAGCAGGCCGACCACATCATCTTCGGCCTGTACCCCACGGCCCTGCTGGAATGGTTCAAAGCCTACGGCCCGCTCCTCAAGCCCGGCTGCATCTTCACGGATGTGTCCGGCGTCAAGACCGGCCTTGTGGAGCCGGTGCAGGCCATGTGCCCGGCAGGGGTGGAGTTCATTGCCAGCCACCCCATGGCAGGCCGTGAGACCTCCAGCGTGGAGCACGCTGCCGAGGTGAACTTTGCCCCGGCCAACTTCATCATCACCCCCACCGACAAGAACACCCCGGAGGCCATCCAGTGGGCAAAGGAGCTGGCCCAGGTGCTGGGCTTCAAGCACATCTGCACCCTGACCGTGCAGGAGCACGACAAAATGATCGGCTACGTCAGCCAGCTGTGCCACGCCATCGCCGTGAGCCTGATGTGCGCCAACGACAACACCTCGCTGTGTGAGTACACCGGTGACTCCTTCCGGGATCTGACCCGCATTGCCCGCATCAACGACAAAATGTGGGCGGAACTGTTCCTGTGGAACAAGGAAAACCTGATCAGCGAAATCGACCAGTTCGATGCGGCCCTGTGCGAAATGCGCAACGCCCTCGTGGCCGATGACCGGGACAAGCTGGAAGAGATGTTCCGCCTGTCCACTCAGCGCCGCGCTGCCTTTGACAAAAAGCTGCCGTAAAACAAGGGAGGTACTCCGCCATGCCCAAGCAGGAAGGACAAAAGACCAAGCTCCTGGCATTGCTGCACATCTTTGAGCAGAAAACCGACGAAAACCACCTGCTGAACGTGCCCCAGCTGGTGGAACTGCTGGAACAGCAGGGCATTCTGGCCGAGCGCAAGAGCATCTACAGCGACATCGACACCCTGTGCGCGCTGGGCTACGACATCCAGCTGCGGCGCGGGCGCGGCGGCGGCTACTGGATGGCCAGCCGTGCCTTCGAGCTTTCCGAGCTCAAGCTGCTGGTGGACGCTGTGCAGGCCAGCAAGGTCATCTCGGCACGCACCAGCAAAAAGCTCATCCGCAAGCTGGAGGCCCTGTGCTCCGAGTACGAGGGCACCCAGCTGCAGCGTCAGGTGTATGTGGACGGCCGCCCCAAGGCCGACAGCCGCACCCTGCTGTACAGCATCGACGCGCTGCACACGGCCATCAGCGCCGGGCGGCTGGTGCAGTTCCGCTACAAGAACAACAGCACCTGGACGGTCAGCCCCTGGCAGCTGGCCTGGGAGGGCGGCTGCTACTACCTCATCGCCTACCAGGATGAAAAGGATCCCGCCAACATCCGCAACTACCGGGTGGACCGCATGTCCTACGTCAAGGTGCTGGACCGCCCCCGCCGGGGCAAGGAGGCCTTTGCCGCCTTCGACCTGCCCAGCTATCTGCGCAAGCATTTCAACATGTTCGGCGGGCCGGAATACCGGGTGACCCTGCGCTGCACCGCCGACCTGGAAGCCGCCATGCGGGACCGCTTCGGGCAGGACACTCTCTTTTTGCCGGAAGCAGACGGGTACTTCCACTTTGATGTCCCGGTCTGCGTGAGCGACCAGTTTTACGGCTGGGTCTGCGGTTTTGGCGGCAAGGTGGAGGTCACCTCCCCCGCCGAGGTACGGCAGGGCCTGCACGACATGGTGCAGAAGCTGGCCGAGCAGCACAACTGATCCAGAATCAACGAACCCCCGGCAGGCCGCAGCCTGCCGGGGGTTCGTTCGTTATAAATAATTCTTTCTCATTCGTCAAATTCCAGGTCGCTGGGCAAGATCAGGTCCAGCGGGGCGTTGGGCTCTGCCACAAGGCGGCGGCTCTGGTTGAAGATGGCCTTTTCCAGCGTGTTGCGGGCCAGGCGTCCGTTACCGGCGGTGCGGCTGTCCAGCGCCTGACGGCGCTTGTAGTAGCCCAGCAGCGGGAAGGTGCAGCTTTCGTCCAGCCGGTAGCCCTTGCCTTTGGCCAGCACGGTGGTAATGTCCAGCAGCTCGTCGGCGGTGTAATCCGGGAACTCCACCTTGTTCGGGAAGCGGCTGGCAAGGCCGCTGTTGGCGGTGAGAAACACTTCCATCTCTTTGGTATACCCGGCCAGGATCACCACCAGTTCGTCGCGGTGGTCCTCCATGCCCTTCACAAGGGTGTCGATGGCTTCCAGCCCAAAGCTGTCCTGTTCGCCGCGGTACAGGCTGTAGGCCTCGTCGATGAACAGCACGCCGCCCAGTGCACTCTGAATGACGCTGTTGGTCAGCGGGGCAGTATGGCCCGTGTAGCGGCCCACCAGGTCGCCGCGGCTCACCTCCACCAGTTGGCCGCCCTTGAGCGCCCCGATGGCCTTGAGGTACTTTGCCACCAGCCGGGCGATGGTGGTCTTGCCGGTGCCGGGGTTGCCGGTGAAGATCATATGCATGGACAGGCTGGCCGTCTTGAACCCGGCGGCGGCGCGGCGCTGCTGCACCTGCAGGTTGTCTGCCAGACCGAACACATAGTCCTTGACCGGGGCAAGGCCCACCAGCGCGTCCAGCTCGGCGCGGATCTCGTCCACAGCACCGGTGTACGCCGTCGGCAGCAGGCTGAACAGGTCTGCCGGGGCGGCCCCGTTCAGGGCAAACTGCAGCCCCTCCGGCACGGCAGTCAGGGCCACGGTGCCGGTAAGGGCCGTATCGGTCTGCAGGCAGTATTCACTCAGGGCGCGGAAGATGCGGTCACAGCACAGTTTCAGGCCTGCCGCGCCCTTCTCCTTGGAGCACTGGGCGGCCACATAGTCCCGCACATCTGCCCCGGCAGTAAGGGTGAGCCCCAGCCGGGTGCGCACCTTCTGGGCCAGCGCGTTCAGCTCCTGCGCCGCCATAGCGGCCAGATCTTCCCGTGCAAAGGCGGTGGTGGTACACACGTCCCCCACCGCCGAGACAAAGGGCGCACCGAACTTGTCGGCCAGCACCTCCCGGCCCTTGTGGGAGAAGAAGATCAGGTACTTTCCGCAGGGGTCGATGCGGCTCACCGCACCGGGCGCCAGCGCGGTACCGGCATCCACCAGAATGCCCTCCTTGTTGACCAGATACCGGCTGGACAGCGGTGCGCTGCCCTTGGTGGCAAGGTCGGCGATGGTTTTTAAAAAGCCGGGGTAGCAGCTCTCGTAGTGCTCAAAGATCAAAATCTCGCCGGGGGCGTGCAGAGCGGCATACAGGTCCTGCAAAAACAGCTTTTCGGACCCGGCATCCGGGTACAGGGCCAGGTCCAGCACGGCGGTCTTATCGCTCTGCAGCAGGCCGCGGGCCGCCATGATGCGGGCCGTCTCCTCCAGCGCAAAGTGCCGCCCGGTGCCGGGCGCACCGCTCAGCAGGATCACGTTGCGGGCCACCGGGGCCTCGGTGCCCAGCACAAAGGGCCGCCGCATGGCCCGCACCACACCGTCCACAAAGGCGTCCTGCCCCAGCACGGTCTTTTTGACCTCGGTCGCCAGCCCTTCAAAACTGCCCAGATGCTCCGGCCTCGTGTCGGCGGTGCCTTTGGCCAGCAGGCCGTCATTCTCCATGTCCCGCAGCATCTGACGGCTGTTTGCCAGCGCCGTCTGGGTGTCGGCATCCTGCTTTTTCAGCTGGGCATTCTGCTTTTTCAGCAGCTCGTCCAGCTGTTTCTGCTGCTCCAGAAGGGCCGCATTCAGGTCCGGCAGTCCCCCGGTCTTTGCCTTTGTGTCCGGCTGCACAGCTCCGGAACCAAATTTCACGCGCCCGCCTGCGCCGAATACGCCGTTCATAAGGGATTCCCAATCGTCGGTATATGCCATTGTGCGGCCCTCCCTGCAGTTTTCTTCCAGTATAGTGTACCCCGGCCCGTTTTGCAAGGGATTTTGCCTCTTGCAAAATCCACGCCGGTTGTTTACACTACAGATGTGTGAATATGCGGAAATCTCGCAAGAAGGAATGAAGAAACCATGGGTACTATGACACCGGCACAGCGCCGCGCCCTGTACGAGAGCGCCCGCTTTGCCCGCGAAACCACCTATAACGGCCCGCTTGGGCCGGAGTACACCCCCGCCGGCACCCGGCTGCGGCTGTGGGCCCCCACCGCGGAGCAGGCCGCGGTGAACCTGTACCGCAAGGGGCACGACAGCCCCTGCATCGGCACGCTGCCGCTGCAGCGCGGCCCGCAGGGCGTATGGAGCATCTGGCTGCCCGGCGACCAGCATGGGCATTACTATACCTTTACGGTCACGGTGGACGGCGTCGCACGGGAGACCGGCGACCCCTACGCCCGCGCCGGCGGCCTGAACGGCCTGCGCAGCATGATCGTGGACCTGGCCCGCACCGCCCCTGCCGGGTGGGAGCGGGACGTGCGCCCGGTGATCCCCCCGGCCCGGCGGTCAGTGTGGGAGGTGAGCGTGCGCGACTTTTCGCAGGATGCGGCCAGCGGCGTGCGCCCGGCCTGGCGGGGCAAATTTCTGGCCTTTACCCAGACCGGCACCACCCTGCACGGCGACGGCATCCACCCCACCTGCCTGAACTACCTCAAGCGGCTGGGCGTGGGCTATGTGCAGCTGATGCCCATCTTCGACTTTGGCAGCGTGGACGAGGCAAAGCCGCTGCTGCGGCAGTACAACTGGGGCTACGACCCCACCAACTACAATTTCCCGGAGGGCAGCTACTCCACCGACCCCGCCCGGGGCGAAGTGCGGGTGCGGGAGTGCAAAGAGATGATCGCCGCCCTGCACGCGGCGGGCATCGGCGTGATCATGGATGTGGTGTATAACCACATGTACCGCTACGAAAACGTGCTGAACAACACCGTACCGGACTACTTTTTCCGCCAGAATGAGGACGGCAGCCTGTCCAACGGCAGCGGCTGCGGCAACGAGTTTGCCAGCGAGCGCCCCATGGCCCGCAAATATATGATCGACTCTCTGCTCTACTGGGCGCAGGAGTACCACATCGACGGTTTCCGGTTCGACCTGATGGGCCTGTACGACGTGGACACCATGAACGCGGCCCGTGCCGCTTTGGATGCCCTGCCCGGCGGGCGGGATATCCTGATGTACGGCGAGCCGTGGCAGGGCGGCGGCAGCCAGCTGCACCGGTACGAGGCCAACAAGGCGAACCTGGCCATGCTGAACGAGCGCATCGGCATCTTCTGCGACGACACCCGCGACGCCATCAAGGGCGGCTGTTTCAATGCCCGGGAGCCGGGCTATGCGGAGGGCAAGCCCGGCAGCTTCTGGGACGTCGGCGGCGCGGTGGCCGCCTGGTGCCGCAGCGACCGTCTGCCACCCCACGCCCCCAGCCAGATCGTAAGCTATGTGTCCGCCCACGACAACTTCACCCTGTGGGACAAACTGCTCTGCGTGCGCTACGAGCGGCCGGAGTTCACCGCATCTGACCCGGTGGCACTGGCCCAGAACCGGCTGGCCGCCGGCATCTACCTCACCAGTTTCGGCCTGCCCTTCCTGCAGGCGGGCGAAGAGTTTGCCCGCACCAAAAAGGGCGTGGGCAACAGCTACCACTCCTCCCCCGCCCTGAACCGTCTGGACTGGGCCCGCGCCAGGCAGTACCACGCCCTGGTGGACTACTACCGGGGCTTGCTGGCCCTGCGGGCCGCCTTCCCGCGGCTGGGCACCACCGACCGCCACGCCCCGGAGGCGCTGCAGTTCTTCTCGCTGGAACAGCCGCTGGTGGGCTGGGCCCTGCCCGCTGCCCCCGGCGACGGGGCCTGGTGGCGGGCACTGTGTGTGTTCTACAACCCCACCGACACCTCCCGCGTGGTGCCGTTACCCGCCGGGCGGTGGAAGCTGCTGAGCGACGGCACTTCTTCCAGCTTATGGCGGGGCGAGAGCCGCACCTATGAACGGGAAGCCCTTCTGATGCCGTACAGCGCCACCGTGTTCGGAGCCGTATAAACAACAAAAAAAACAAGGGCAGACTGCTTTTCGGCAGTCTGCCCTTGTTCTATCGGATTTTTAGCTGTTGGACGCGGTCTTTTCGCCCAGCGTAACATTGACCGTCTGCATCTGGCCGTCGCGGGCCACCGTGATGGACAGCGTGTCACCGGCTGCATGCTTCTGCATCAGGGTGCCCAGATCATCCTTGGCGGCGATCTCCGAGCCGTCCACGCTGACGATGCGGTCACCGGCCTTCAGACCGGCCTGATCGGCGGGGCCGCCCTTGGTCACGTCCACGATGTAGACGCCATAGGCGTTCACGCCCAGCTGCTGTGCCGTCTGTGCGTCGGTCACAGCCAGGTAGGTGATGCCCAGATAGGGGCGGCCGGTCACATAGCCGTTCTCCAGCAGCTCCTGTGCCACCTTGATGGCATCATTGATGGGGATGGCAAAGCCCAGGCCCTCGGCATCGCTGGAAGAGGATTTTGCGTTCACGATGCCGACCAGCTCACCGTTCATGTTGAACAGACCGCCGCCGGAGTTGCCGGGGCTGACCGAGGCATCCATCTGGATCAGGGACATGGTGTTGGTGGAGTTGGTGCCCTGGATGGTCACGCTGCGGTTCAGTGCGCTGATCATGCCGCCGGTCACGGTGCCGCCCAGCTCACCCAGCGGGTTGCCCACAGCCATCACGTTCTGGCCTACCTTCAGGCCGTCGCTGTCGCCCACGGTAGCGGGGGTCAGGCCGTTGGCGTCGATCTTGATGACCGCGATATCACTGGTGGTATCTTCGCCCACCAGCGTTGCGGTATAGTCCTTATCATTGATCGTCACGGTGATATTGGAAGCACCGTCCACAACGTGGGCACAGGTGAGGATGTAGCCATCCGAGCTGATGATCACGCCGCTGCCGGCACCGCTCTCCACCTGATTCTGGCCGTACCACGACCACTGAGAGTAGACCACCTGCTCCGTAGTGATGACCACCACGCTGGGGCTGACCAGATCAGCCACCTGTTCAGTGGTCAGGCTGCTGCCGCTGCTGGATGCTGCGGTGATGGAACTATCCGAACCGGATGCACTGTCGGCCGTAGAGGAAGGTGCCACCTGCTGAATGACCACCTTGCCGCTGCCGCCAAACTTTGCCCCCACAAAGCCGCCCGCAAAGCCCATGGCTGCGGCCAGCACCAGCGCCACGGCGCTGCGTGCAACGCGCTTGCCGTTGAACTTTTTCTTCTTTTTAGGGGGCTGCGCGTCCTGCGGCTGTACCGGATGTACCGGCGGCGTTGCACCGCCTGCGCCGTTGTCTGTCTGCGGGGCGGTGTAAGCGGTCTCCGGTTCCGGCTGCGGGTCGTTGTACTGGTTGGCGGTGTTCATGCCGCTGCTGCCCACATTGGGGTAACCGGTATCTCCGCTTTCGTTTTTATCCTGAGAGGAATAATCATATTCCCATTTGTTCTCATTGTCCATGCTGATACTTCCTTTCCGTAAGGGATACGTCCACAGGAACCCTGTTCCTTTGAGCTGCTCCTATTGTAACCGTCAATTGTGAAAATCAATCGCGCGCGCCGTGAAGAAACTGTGAAATAAAGACGCACTTTCCGCCCTTGACAGCGGCCTTTGCGCTTGCTATTGTAAAAGCGTAAATTCAGGAGGAACACACCATGGAACTGCACCGCACAGACGAGGGCTTTGCCCTCTATAAGGAAAAAACACAGATCGGCTTCTGCGCGCTCACGCCCGCCGCAAAGGGGGCTGCCATCACCGCGTTTGGCATCGAACCGCAGTGGCGGCGCAAAGGCTACGGCTCCTATCTATTAAAAGAAGCCTTGCGCGCCTACGCCGGATACGACCGCGAAAAGGCTACCGTATTTACCGCCCCGCTGCCCGCCGATGCCGCAGAGCTTGCGTTCTGGGCAAAGTTCGGCTTTGCGGCAGAAAGCAGGCAGCTGGTGCGCCGCCGCACGCCGGACCTGACCGCCGTCAAGTTCGTGCAGGACTTTCTGGCCGCGCGGCTGGCACAGCCGCGCCTTTGCATCGATGCTACCTGCGGCAACGGCGGCGACACGGCCTTCCTGTGCGGCATCACCGCGCCGGAAGGAAAAGTAGTCGGCTTTGACGTGCAGGAAGCTGCCATTGCATCCACCCGGAAGCATCTGGAGCAGCTGGGCGTGCCTGCCGCCCGGTATGAGCTGCACTGCCAAAGCCACGCAGACCTTTTACAGATTGTGCAGCCCGGAACGGCAGATGCGGTGATGTTCAACTTTGGCTGGCTGCCCGGGGCCGACCACGCAGTGTTCTCCACGGCAAGCAGCAGCATCCCGGCCCTGCAGGCGGCTTTGGAAGCCGTGCGCCCCGGCGGCGTGGTGAGCGCCATCCTCTACAGCGGGCAGGTCATCGGCACGGATGAAAAGCAGACGGTGCTGGAATATCTCCGGGCACTTCCGCTCAAAAGTTTTACCGTTCTGGTGTGTGATTTTGCCAACTGGGCCGAAACCGCCCCTCTGCCCTGCATCATCCTGAAAAAATAACGAAAACACTTGCATTATGGAGCGTTTTCGGATAAAATAGGGGACGTATGTGTAAAAATATACTCCTTCCGTCATCGCTGCGCGATGCCACCTCCCTCTGAGAGGGAGGCTTTGGCAGGGCGAGAAGCTTTTCCTTTTCGCCAGAGGCTCCCTCATTGAGGGAGCTGTCACGGCATCAGCCGTGACTGAAGGAGTTCCATCCATTTCAGGAGAAATACTAGTTTATGACAAATCGTGAAGAAATCGAGCGCCGCCGGACGTTTGCGATCATCAG
>OJAL01001869.1_pt1 | contig 10848 bp, 9 predicted proteins | sample 1589301 | NCBI WGS metagenome assembly OJAL01 (sample SAMN03283261) | human gut metagenome | biome: human-associated habitat; material: feces | host: Homo sapiens | place: USA | collected 2013
TTTGCGGACATTTAAGAAGATATAAAAAGATAGTCAAAAAGACATATATAATTTAGAAGAAAAAAATTATCATTTTCAGGAGGCATTGATATGAAACCACTGCCCTTTATCATGCAATATGTCAGACGATACAAATATCGCTATATTGCCGGAATCCTTACTCTTTTTGCTGTAGATGCGGCAAGTGTATTTATTCCAAAACTTACCGGTATCATTACCGATGGTCTTACCGCGCGCAGCATTACCTGGAGTTCCATTCGTACCTGTCTTCTTTGGATCTTTCTGATTGGTCTTCTGCTTGCAGTCGGCCGTTTTTTGTGGCGTTATTTTCTTTTTGGAACCGCACGTATTATCGAGCGTGAACTGCGTAATGAAATGTTTTCCCATCTGGAAACTATGGATGTGGAATACTACAACAGCCACAAAACAGGTGATCTGATGACCCGGTTTACCAGTGACTTAAATGCGGTCCGCATGGCACTTGGCCCTGCTGTCATCTGCATCTTTGATTCCGTAGTCATGACGCTCCTGGTCGTCTGCCAGATGATGTATTATGTCAATATAAAACTGACCCTTCTGGCACTGATCCCGATGGTCATCATCTGCCTCGGCTATATGCATTACGGAAAGGTACTGGATGACCTCTACACCGAACGTCAGGACAGTGTTTCCAATCTTGCCGACTTTGTACAGGAAAGCTTCTCCGGGATCCGTGTGATCAAGGCCTTTGTTCGCAAGCAGGCAGAAATCCTTTCTTTTTCCAAAAAGAACCAGGATACCATGGATAAAAGTATGCGCATCGCAAAGCTGGAAGCCATCCTGATCCCGCTTCTGGATGTGATCATCGGATTTTCCAGTCTTGCCTCACTCCTTTATGGGGGATACCTCGCCCTGATCGGACAGATTACACTCGGACGCTTCGTAGCTTTCAATCAGTATGTCAATATGCTGGTATGGCCGATGCTCGCCTGTTCGGAAGCTGCCGTCATGTTTTCCCAGGGAACTGCATCCATCCGCCGTGTACAGGAAATCCTGGAAGCACAGACAAATGTAAAAGATACTGCTTCTGTCACAACTTTAGATACCCTGCACGGGGATATCCGTTTTGATCACCTGACCTTTACGCACCTTGGAAATACTTCTCCGGTACTGCATGATATCAATCTGGACATCCCATCCGGGACAACCCTTGCCATCATCGGGCGCACCGGCAACGGAAAGTCCACTCTGGTCAATCTCCTGCTCCGGCTTTACAACACCGAGCCAGGCATGATTTATCTGGATGACCATGATATCAACACAATTCCGCTGAAAACTCTGCGTGAAAATATTGCTTATGTACCACAGGATAATTTTCTTTTTTCCGATACTCTGAAAGCAAATATTGCATTCGGTACAAAATCACAGGATATGAGCCGTATTATCGCCGCAGCAAAATCAGCCTGCATTCACGATAATATTGCAAATTTTCCGGACAACTATGATACGATCGTCGGCGAACGTGGCGTTACGCTTTCCGGCGGTCAGAAACAGCGCAGCTCCATCGCCCGCGCACTGATAAAAAATGCACCGATCCTGATCCTTGATGACTCCCTTTCCGCTGTCGACACCGATACAGAAGAACATATCCTACATAATCTCAGGGACGATCGTAAAGGAAAAACAACAATCCTGATCGCACACCGAATTTCCACGGTACAGCATGCCGATCTGATCATGGTACTTGAAAACGGGGAAATGAAAGAGCTTGGAACACACACCGAACTGATTCAGAAAAATGGTATTTATAAAGATATGTTTGAAAAGCAACAGTTGGAAGCTTCCATTGGAGAACAGGAGGTAGCCATAAGATGAAACGACTTTTAAGTTATCTAAAACCGCATAAATGGGTAATGACCCTGGCAACCGTCCTGGTTCTCTTTATCATTGCTGTGGAACTTTACCGCCCGATCATCATCGGAAATGCAATCGACCAGTATATCAACGGTTATTATCATCCGTATGTAGAAGCCGACGTTTCCGCTTCGGACGCTATAAACTGGAACGGTCTTGTACTGTCGCGCAACCAGGCAGTATCTAAGGCGGATTCTGCTTCCTTTTATCAGATTTTTCTCTGGAAGGATCACTATTACATGGCAGAAAATCTCACCCGCACTGAATGTACTGCACTACAAAATGCCGATACATCTGTTTTAAAAAATTATGTCAAAGAAGGTGCACAGAAGCTTACTTCCAATGATCTGAAGGTTTTAAGACAAAATGATTTTAAAGGGATCTTAAAAGCCGGAATCCTGTTTCTTCTGCTGCTTTTTAGCGGATTTTTCCTGAACCTTGCCGACACCTGGCTTTTACAGAAGATGGGGCAGCAGATCGTGTACAAACTGCGTGAAGAAACATTTACACATATACACAGCCTGTCACTTTCTTTTTTCAATACAACACCGGTTGGCAAGCTCGTAACACGTGTATCTAACGATACTGAAGCAGTCAACGAACTGTTTTCCACCATTCTTGTGAAACTTTTTAAAAACGTTGTTAAGATTATTGGTTACGCTGTTGTCATGCTCTCAATTAATGTAAAAATGGCAGGTATATCCTTCCTGCTTTTACCTCTGGTTGCAATCCTGACTTTTGTTTTCCGGCATCTCTCCAGAAAAGCTTACCAGATCACAAGAAATAAAATCACAGAGCTGAACACCTTCCTGTCCGAACATATTTCCGGTATGAAGCTGATCCAGATCTTTGCACGCGAAAAAGAGAAATACAGTGAATTTGAAGGCAAATCTATGGAACTGTACCGTGCCAATTTCCGCGAGATCATGACTTTTGCGATCTTCCGGCCTTCAATCTATCTGGTTTCGGTCATTGCCATGATCCTTGTTATCCGTACCGGAAGCCTTTCTGTGTTAAATGGAAGTCTTTCTCTCGGAACCCTGTTCGTGTTTATCACCTACATCAGCTCCTTTTTTGAGCCAATCCAGGAGCTTTCCGAACAGCTTGGAACCCTGCAGTCTTCCATTGCTTCCGCAGAAAAGATTTTCAGTGTTCTTGATGTAAAACCAGAAATCGTATCTCCGACCGATCCGGCTCCGGTCAATATTCTTGGTGAAATTGAATTCCGCCATGTCTGGTTTGCCTACGAAGAGGAAAATTATATTTTAAAAGATGTAAGTTTTGTAATCCATCCGGGTGAAAAGGCTGCTTTTGTCGGCGCTACCGGAGCAGGAAAATCTACAATTTTAAATCTGATCGGAAGATATTTTGATATTCAGAAGGGACAGATCCTGATTGATGGGATTGATATTCATGAAATCGATCTGGATGTTCTCCGCGGTGCGATTGGTCAGGTTCAGCAGGATGTCTTCATCTTCACCGGAGACATCAAAAGTAATATCTCGCTGAATAATGAAGCAATCTCACCGGACGATGTCAGACGGGCTGCCGAAATTGTAAATGCAGATCCATTTATTCAGAAACTGCCGCACGGATATGATGAACCGGTTACAGAACGCGGAAGTACTCTATCTGCCGGGCAGCGCCAGCTTTTGTCCTTCGCACGGACACTTGCTTATGATCCGAAGATCCTTGTTCTCGATGAAGCGACTGCCAACATCGATACAGAAACCGAAACACTGATCACACAGGCACTTGCACGGCTGATGGATGGAAGAACTACGATCATGGTCGCACACCGGCTTTCTACGATCCAGCATGCAGATAAAATTATTGTGATGCATCACGGGGAAATAAAAGAATCCGGAACCCACCAGGAGCTGCTGGCGAAGGATGGGTTGTATAAGAAATTGTATGAATTGCAGTTGATGGATTAGACAATTCTGTCATTTTATTTCACACTGATGTGAATGGTGATTTCACTGTGTGCGACTTTTTACAGTCTTGGGTATGTGCGTGGAAAGCATGATTCCAAGACGCAAAAATAACCGCCCATCGTCCTGAGAAAACTGATATGTACCCAAAATTCTGGACACATATTTATAAGTTAGGCGGACATCATGGATGCTTCTCTGTATTTTACAGGAGGCATCCATTTTGTTTTTGCCTGGATTCGTTTGTTATTATAGTAATCAATATATTCATCAATAGCAATTGCAAATTCTTCAAATGATGTATAATCTTTTTCAAAACCATAATACAGTTCTGTTTTTATTCTTCCAAAGAATGTTTCCATGATGCAATTATCGTAGCAATTCCCCTTTCTAGACATAGATTGAATTATTCCATGTTCTTTCAAACGATTTCGATAATAAGCATGTTGATATTGCCATCCTTGATCAGAGTGCAAAATTAAACCGTTTACAGAAGAATACTTATCAAAGGCTTTATCAAGCATTCTTTTTATTTGTTCTAAATTAGGACTTAGCGCTAAATCATATGAAATAATCTCATTTGTATTCATATCCAAAATAGGAGAAAGATAGCATTTTCCCCACGAAAAATTAAATTGGGATACATCTGTTGTCCACTTTTGCAGAGGTAAAGTAGTTGAAAAATCTCTATTAATTACATTGTCGGCCACTTTCCCAACTTCACCTTTATAAGAATGATATTTTTCTTTTGGACGTTTTCCAAATAATCCAGCGTCATGCATAAGACGTTGAACTCTCTTATGATTTACATTGTAGCCACGATTTTTTAATTCCATATAAACTCTGCGTACCCCATATCTGCCTTTGTTTTCTACGAATATTTTTTTAATAACTAGAAGTAATTCTTCATTTCGTATAGCAACTGGATCTGTTTTGTTAATTTCAAAATAGTATGTAGAACGCGCCATATTCATAGCCTTTAACAAGTGTTTTAACAGATATCCTTTTTCTTTGAGTTCTTTGATGATTGCTGCTTTTTCACCTTGAGTAGCGCAGCTTCCCTTTCTTCTCTCAAGGCGATCTCTTTTTTTATTACTTCATTTTCTGCTTTAATATAAGTAATTTCAGCTCGTAAACGAATCAGTTCTTCATATTCAGACTCATTTAATTTACGTGGATTATTTATGTTCATCTTTTTCATTGCGGACTCCTTTGGTTTTCGCCCTTTTCTTCGGTCTACAAGTCCATTATAACCCCATATTTTATATTTGCGAATCCATTGAGCAAGTAATCCACTGTTTATACCCACAGTATAAGCAACTGAAGTAATAGTATCTCCAGCTATAACTCGTGCAACAAGTTCATATTTTTCCTCTGGAGACCACTTTTTATTTGTACCACAGTGTTTTAAACAATCAGAAGTATTTGATTCTTCCAAATGATGCCATCTGACAATCATGTCATGAAAATTTTTTAGATTTATTATATCATTGGGTGCATCAATCCATTTTCCTTGGCGATACAATTCAACAGCTTTTTTCTTAAATTCGTAAGTATAACGCATAAAAATACCCCTTTCACTGGATGTCCAGTAAAAGGGGTACATATCAAAACATGAGCGGTTATTTTTAATAACCAAATAATATCAGGCGAACCGTCATCGGTAGCACCTTTTCTATTTATTATACTAGCATCTTTACACTTTTATGTCAATTTTCTTTACAAGATTTCTTTCGCCCTATGGCATGCAACGGAATGTCCTTTGGAAATCTCCTGGAGTTTCGGGACACCGTTTTTACAGGCTTCTGTCGCATATGGACAACGAGTCACAAAACGGCAGCCATCCGGGATATTCATCGGACTTAGCAACTCGCCTTTGAGCTGGATTCTTTTATGTGCTCTCTACATCAATCGTAAAACCTCGTTCCTGTTTTCTACTATTATTTCATTTTCAAAATATTCTCTACGACAACATCATCCGGTCATTCGCAAACTCGCCGCCGCTGACTTCTTCAAACTTCGCCAGCAGATCTGCAACCTTCAGATTCTTCTTCTCTTCTCCTGATACATCGTAGATAATTTTTCCTTCATGCATCATGATCAGGCGGTTGCCGTGCGCGATGGCATCTTTCATATTATGTGTTACCATCATTGCAGTAAGCTGATGCTCCTGAATGATCTTATCGGAGATGGCAAGTACCTTCGCTGCAGTTTTCGGGTCAAGTGCTGCAGTATGCTCGTCCAGAAGTAAAAGCTTTGGCTTTTTAAGAGACGCCATCAAAAGAGTGATCGCCTGTCGCTGTCCACCAGAAAGAAGTCCGACTTTACTGCTCAGACGGTCTTCCAGTCCAAGATCAAGTTCTTTCAGGGCTTCTTTATAGCGCTCCCGCTCTTTTTTCGTAATGCCCCATCCAAGGCCTCTGCGCTCGCCACGTCTGGCTGCGATCGCCATATTTTCTTCAATCGACATGGTTGCCGCAGTTCCAGTCATCGGATCCTGGAAAACTCTTCCCAGATAAAGTGCTCTTTTATGCTCTGAAAGCTTTGTAATATCCACTCCGTCAATGATGATCTTTCCTTCGTCTACAGACCACACTCCTGCGATCGCATTCAGTGTGGTGGATTTTCCTGCACCATTTCCACCGATGATAGTCACGAAATCACCCGGATTGAGGTTCAGATTCACTCCGTTAAGTGCGACCTTTTCGTTGATCGTTCCCGGATTAAAGGTTTTATGAATATTCTGGATTTCCAACATATATCCCATTATGCAGTCCTCCGTTTCTTTGTAAAATATTTACCCTTCATGTACGGAACTGCAAGGAAGCATGCAACCACTACCGCTGAGAACAGTTTCATATAATCAGAAGGCATCTTCAGCCACAATACCAGTGCGATTACAATATAGTAAATAATCGCTCCGATAAAGATTGCTCCCAGTGTAAATGCAAAGGCTGCTTTTCTGCCTGCACAGAATTTTGCAAAAATAACTTCGCTGATGATAACGGCTGCAAGTCCGATTACAATGGCACCTCGTCCCATATTAACATCGGCTGCTCCCTGGTACTGTGCGTAAATTCCGCCGGAAAGTCCCACAAGTCCGTTGGAGATCATAAGCGCCAGAACCTTTGTAAAGCTTGTATTGATTCCCTGTGCACTTGCCATCTGCGGGTTACATCCGGTTGCACGGATCGATGCACCAAGCTCAGTTCCAAAGAACCAGTAAATAATTGCGATCAGGATAAGTGCTGCCACGATCAGCTTTACAAAAAACAGTTCACTTCCTTCGCCGGTCACATAACGAAGCGATGCAACCAATTTATACTGCATAACATTGACTGCCTGATTGGATTTTCCCATGATTCCGAGATTCACTGAGTAAAGTCCGATCTGCGTCAGAATACTGGCCAGAATGCCCGGAATTCCAAAAAACGTATGTAAAATACCTGTCACAAATCCGGCTGCCATACCTGCCAGAAATGCGAAAAGAAGTGCCAGTGCCGGATTCATACCGCCGCGGATCAGCATAACTGCAACTGCTCCACCTGTAGCCAACGATCCGTCAACCGTCAGATCCGCAAAATCCAGAATGCGGAAGGTGATATAAACGCCAAGCGCCATAATTCCCCAGATGATCCCCTGCGCTACATTTCCCGGAAGGGCGCGCACAAGAGCCATCGGATCTAAAGCTGCTAAATACATGATTTCTGCCTCTTTCTAATACTTATTATTCCTCAATTGCTTCGTAATCGTCCGGAACAGTGATTCCAAGTTCGTCACAGATTGTCTTGTTATACATCTTTGTAACTTTTGGTGCACTTTCGATTTCCATGGTTGAAATGTCTTTTCCGTCTACGAGGATTTCGTAAGCCATTTCACCAGCTCTGTATCCGATATCGTAGTAGCTGATAGAAAGAGTAGCGATACCACAGCCTGAGCAGATTCCCTGTTCTCCTGCGATTACCGGAACCTTTGCCGGAAGGCAGATGTTGTTAATTATTTCTGTATTTGCTGCCATTGTGTTGTCTGTCGGAATATAGATTGCATCACAGTCATCTACTGCGCTTGTTACTACAGACTGGATTTCATTAGAGTCTGCTGCTGTGTATTCTTTGTATTTGATTCCGTCTTTGTCGAGTGCTTCTTCGAACTTCTTAGCCTGATATGCTGAGTTCGGTTCTGCTGAACAGTAAAGGATACCTACTGTTTTTGCATCCGGAAGGAGCTCTTTAAGCATTGCTTCCTGTTCATCGATCGGTGCAAGGTCACAGGTTCCTGAAATGTTCATACCTGTTGATCCTGTCCAGTCAGAAATATCAAGAGCAGTTGCATAATCTGTAACAGATGTTCCAAGAATCGGAATCGTGCTTGTTGCAGCTGCTGCACACTGAAGAGCAGTTGTTGCATTTGCAAGGATCAAGTCATCATTGTCTGCCACAAAATTGTTTACGATGGTTGCACAGTTTGCCTGTTCGCCCTGTCCGTTCTGAAGATCGAACTTCACTTTGTCTTTTCCGAATTTTTCTTCACAGGCTTCTTCAAATCCTTTGGTTGCCTCGTCAAGAGCTGCATGCTCAAGCTGCTGGCAGATACCGATCTTATATACCTTGTCTGATGAATCCTTTGAAGAAGATTCTTTGTCTGATGAGCTTCCGCCACAGGCAGCCAGTGCCAGTGTCATTGCTGCAGTAAGTGATACTGCTAAAATTTTTCTTGCTTTCATAATAACATACCTCCATCTATGTTCTTTTCGAACAAACTTTTTCCGTTTTGGCTTTACGGCTTTAAACTTTAGCGATTTAAACTTCAATGGTTTAAAGCTTTGCCGTGATATTGATTATAGCGTTTTTTTGTACTTTAGTCAAGGTATGTTACAAAAAGCTACAAAAATTCTAGCTTTTCCGGTCCATTATCCTACAAAACAAAATCGCCGCCCCGGTACTGACCGCCGTTGCCACAATCCCAGGTCCAACAACGGCTGTCGGATTCACGCTTCCGTACTGGCTCCGGTAGGCGATCACCGACACCGGGATCAGCTGTAGTGAAGAAATATTTACGATCAGGAAGGTGCACATCTCATTGCTTGCAACGCCTCTTTTTCTTACCGGTCCTGCCGCTTTTCCAAGGCGGCGGTCTTCTTCCAGCTTCTGAAGCTCTTCCATTGCTTCAAGACCTGCCGGAGTTGCCGCCCAGCCAAGTCCGAGGATATTTGCAATGATGTTTGCCGCGATTGGTTTTTCTGCCGGGTGATCTTTTGGCAGTTCTGGAAAGAGGAAATGGATCAGAGGGGAAAGGCGGACGGTTGCCGTTTTCAGGATGCCGGATTTTTCTGCGATTCCCATGAGTCCGGTCCAGAAGGACATGACGCCCATCATCGTGATGCAAAGGGTGACGGCTTCTTTGGAGGAATCTAAGGCGGCGGTGGTGATGTCCGGCATTTTGCCGGAGAAAGCGGCAAAAAGGATGCCAATAAGAATCATTCCCGACCACAGGTAGTTGAGCATTTTTTCTCCTTTCTTGGATGGGGGAAACGTTGGGAGAGGGGACGCCCGGCTGACATTCTACAAGTCATACTTTTCCGCCAAACTATAAATGGGGAGTAGAAAAGCCTGCTCTTTGAGATTGCATCTCAAAGTTGCAGGCTTTTGCTGCGATTTTCGATACATTTATATGTAGAAAACCATTTCTTTATTCAATTATCTTTCTCAGGATGTTCTTTTTTGTATAACTCTTTCATTCGATTAATTTCTTCTACAGTATATTCTTCTACCTCTGTTTTTGTCACTCTCTTAATATGTTGTTTTTTCAAACGCAAATACACATATTCCCGGAAGAGGGTATAGAGTACAGACACCAGTGGGATGAAGATGAGCATTCCTACGATTCCCAGAAGGTTACCGCCAATGGTGACTGCGGCGAGGACCCAGATGGAGGGGAGACCTACGGAGCTGCCGACTACGTGTGGGTAGATCAGGTTACCTTCGATCTGCTGGAGGATCAGAAATACAAGGATGAAAAGGATTGCCTGTTTCGGGCTCACCATGAAGATCAGGAGGCAACCAAGTACGCAGCCGATGAAGGCTCCAAAGATTGGGATCAGGGCTGTGAAGGATATGATGATTCCAATCAGCAGTGCATACGGCATTTTCAGTATACTTAATGTAATTACAAACATACTTCCGAGGATGACTGCTTCCAGGCACTGTCCGGTAAGGAAGTTTGCGAAGGTACGGTAGGTCAGGGAACAGACTTCAAGAATCACTTCTGCTTTTCGTTTTGGAATAAACGCGAAAAACACTTTTCTCACCTGCACATGCAGTTTTTCTTTCTGGAAAAGAATATAGCAGGCAAAGGAAAAGGCAATAAAAAATGTAGTAACTCCACTGACGATGGAGCCAACCGCTGTCATCGTTGTATTCATAAAATTTCCCGCACCATTTCCGAGAATACTCATCCCCCACTGGATTGCCTTATTCGGATTGAACTCCACCTGGTTCACAAGATCCATGATTTCCCGGTTATTGTGCGTAAATTCCCGTACCCAACTCTGCATCTGCGGAATAAATTCTGCAATACTGTTCATCAGACTTCCAATTGTTGCCGTAAGCTGCGGAATCAGACCGAACATAACAAGCACAATCACCCCCACTACCAGTACGATCGTAAGAAGAAGACTGATCGGTCTTGCAAGCTTTCCTGCCGCCTTACTTCCTTTCTCTTTTGCCTTTCCAAATAATTTTTTCTCCAGAAAGCTCATCGGAACATTGATCACAAACGCGATCGCACCACCAAGAGCGAAGGGAAAAATAATCCCCCATACCGCCTTGATCACACCAAGAACCACATCAAATTTCCACAATGCAACTACGATCAGCGCTGTAAATACGATCAATTCCCGGATTTTTTTTATAGATAATTTACTAAAATCCACTATTTTCTCCATTCTACTACAACATATTTATGGTTAATCCCCTTACAACCAGTAAGCATTTTCCCATATTGTTACTCAGATAATTTTCCA
>OJAL01001879.1_pt1 | contig 10802 bp, 9 predicted proteins | sample 1589301 | NCBI WGS metagenome assembly OJAL01 (sample SAMN03283261) | human gut metagenome | biome: human-associated habitat; material: feces | host: Homo sapiens | place: USA | collected 2013
GTACCCGCAAGGGCCCGAAGCGCACGGTCGCCGGAAAGAAGAAGGCCACCAAGTAATAGGTGGCTGTCAGTTCAGACCACGAGACGTAAGTTTCATCGCCTGAACAACAAAGCAAATTCGTTATTAGGAAACGAGGGTCAATGGCAGCTCAAAAGCAAGCCGCGCGCAAGCCGCGTCGCCGCGACCGCAAGTCGGTCCCGGTTGGGCAGGCGCACATCAAGTCCACTTTCAACAACACTATTATTTCGATCACCGACCCGTCCGGCGCAGTTGTGTCCTGGGCGTCCGGTGGCGATGTCGGTTTCAAGGGCTCCCGTAAGTCCACGCCGTACGCCGCTGGTATGGCCGCTGAATCCGCAGCCCGCAAGGCTATGGAGCACGGTCTGAAGAAGGTCGACGTGTTCGTGAAGGGCCCGGGTTCCGGTCGTGAAACCGCTATCCGTTCCTTGCAGTCCGCCGGACTCGAAGTCGGTTCCATCACCGACGTCACCCCGCAGGCACACAACGGCGTTCGTCCTCCGAAGCGCCGTCGCGTCTGAGCACTAGAAGAAATCATCAATCCAACGCCGCTTATGGCCGGTGAGTGCACCACCGGCCTGAAGCTGAAAGGATAACCACAGTGCTTATCGCACAGCGTCCGACACTTACCGAGGAATCTCTCAACCCTCAGCGTTCCCGCTTTACCATCGAGCCTCTCGAGCCTGGTTTCGGCTACACGCTTGGCAACTCGCTGCGCCGTACCCTCCTGAGCTCCATCCCTGGAGCGGCTGTGACTTCGGTGCGTATCTCCGGCGTCCCGCATGAGTTCACCACTCTGCCGGGTGTTGAAGAGGACGTTACTGAGATCCTGTTGAACATCAAGGGCATCGTGCTCACCAGCGAATACGATGAGCCGGTTGTCATGTATCTGCGCAAGAGCGGCAAGGGCGAGGCCACCGCGGGTGATATCACTCCGCCGGCCGGCGTCACTATCGCCAACCCGGATATGCATATCGCAACTCTCGCTGAAGATGGCGAACTCGAGATCGAGTTCACCGTCGAGCGTGGCCGCGGTTATGTGCCAGCCCAGATGAACAAGCAGGATAACGCCGAGATCGGCCGTATCCCGGTCGACTCGATTTACTCCCCGGTGCTCAAGGTGAGCTATCGCGTGGAAGCCACTCGCGTTGAACAGCGCACTGACTTCGACAAGCTCATCCTGGACGTGGAGACCAAGCCGGCAATCTCCCCGCGTGATGCTGTCGCATCCGCAGGCTCCACCTTGGTGGAACTCTTCGGCCTGTGCCGCGAGCTCAACACCCAGGCTGAGGGCGTCGAGGTTGGACCTGCCCCGGTGGCAGAGGAAACCAACCCGGAGATGGCCGTTCCGATCGAGGATCTCAACCTCACCCAGCGCAGCTACAACTGCCTGAAGCGCGAGGGCATCCACACGATCGGCGAGCTGGTCGCCCACACCGAGCAGGATCTGCTCGACATCCGCAATTTCGGTATGAAGTCCATTGACGAAGTCAAGGAAAAGCTCCAGTCCTTGGGTCTGGCCCTCAAGGCTTCCCCGCTGGGCAACTTCGATACCAACAACCTCGAAGGCGGCACTTTCTTCTCGCCGGAAGACGAGTGATTCGCCGCTTTTGACCTAACCGCTTCGTCGGATTCGGATGTTCGGGCAACTGCCCACCTGAGTCCGACGGGGCTTTCAAGGAGAAACAATGCCTACACCAAAGAAGGGTCCGCGTCTGGCCTCCAGCCCGGCTCATGAGCGTCTTATGCTCGCGAACATGGCTACCAGCCTGTTCCAGCGTGGCCGCATCACCACCACCCTGCCGAAGGCCAAGCGCCTTCGTCCGCTGGCTGAGCGTCTGATCACGCTCGCCAAGCGTGGTGATCTGCACAGCCGTCGTCGCGTGATGCGTGTCATCCGCAACAAGTCCGTCGTGCACAAGCTGTTCACCGAGATTGCCGAGCAGATGGAGCAGCGTGAGGGTGGCTACACCCGCATCGTCAAGATTGCTCCGCGTCGTGGCGATGCCGCTCCGGCAGCCATCATCGAGCTCGTCACCGAGCCGGTGAGCCCGAAGCAGGCCGTGGTCAAGGAAGCCGAAGCCGCAACCAAGGTTGCCGCTGAAGAAGCTCCGGTTGTCGAAGAGGCACCGGTTGAGGCTCAGGAAGCCACCGCAGAGAACGCCGAGTGATTGGCATCAAGCAGGCTTGACTAGCTGATGAAAAGGCTGGGAATCGAAAGGTTCCCAGCCTTTTTGTTATGCGTTGTCATATGTTGTTATGCGCCTTTTGTTATGCTCATTGCCGTGAGATTACGTATCGACTTGGCATATGACGGCACCGATTTCTACGGATGGGCGAAACAGCCTGACATGCGTACCGTGCAGGGAGAAATCGAACGAGTGCTGCATACCGTTCTTCGTGTACCGGAAGGCGATGATGACGAGCCGCTGCGCCTGACCGTCGCGGGTCGTACCGATACCGGCGTGCATGCGTCGCACCAAGTTTGCCATCTCGACATCAATGAGGAGACGCTTGCACGTTGCGTCGGGCATATGCAGGTCGAACCGGTGATGGCGTTGAAGCGACGGCTGCAACGCATGCTGCCGAACGACATCGCCATTCGTTCCATCGAGGAAGCTCCCGAAGGATTCGACGCACGTTTCTCCGCACTGGAACGCACTTACGTATATCGCATTGCCGACCGATCAAGCGAAATCGATCCACGTATCCGCAATTGCGTGCTGCATATCGACGATGATCTTGACATCGATGCCATGAACAAGGCAGCTGAAATGACGATCGGCCTGCATGATTTCGGCTCGTTCGCAACTCCGAATCCTGGAGGCACCACCATACGCGAGGTGAAAACCGCGTATTGGCGTCGTATACCGCAGCATCCGCTGATCGACGACGGAAATACGATGGGGGAGCGATATCGCACGCCTGCGGTCGAATCCGGACTGCTGTGCTTCACCATCGTTGCGGACGCTTTCGCACGCAATATGGTGCGATCGCTGGTTAATGGTTGTGTGCAGGTAGGCATCGGCAAACGTTCCGTGGATTGGTTCGCCGAAAAAATGACGACGCCGTTGCGTGAAGGCAGCACCGGTCCGATCGCTCCGCAAGGATTGACGCTGGAACATATCGAATATCCGGAAGACGACCAGTTGGCGATTCGTGCCGAAGCGATTCGTGCGAAACGTACTTTGTAAGAGCACATACTGTACGGATACACAGAAGATTGCGCTATACAATCGCACCAAATATCGCATCACAAAACCACATCACGCAATCGCAAGAAAAACGGAAAAACGGGATATAGCCGAAAAGAACACGCGAATCATGCGAAATGCCATGACGACGTTACGTCGTTCTCACGAGTCCATAACCGAGACGCAATTGTAATAATTCGTTGCATTTTAGGGTAATCGAACGCCAGTACGTCTTCTATCGAGGATTGAGCGGCCTTAAGACAGGCATGCATTTTCAGGGGTAGAAGAAGTGTGCGACGATGAATGAAGGCATAAAAGTTGCAGATCGTCTAAAGCAATAACCTTGGCTCCTATGTGCTCCTACGTGCCACAGGGCTGTAAGCAATAAAAAAACCGAAGCGCCGTTGCTCCGGTTTTTCTACTTGCGGATAAGGCGAGATTCGAACTCGCGGAGGGGTTCGCCCTCACACGCTTTCGAGGCGTGCTCCTTAGACCGCTCGGACACTTATCCATTGTGCTACTTGAAAACAAGCAACTTCATCATTTTGCCACAGCTTTGGCGATTGTCAAATCCGATTGAGGGATTTTTGCGATGTCTGCGATTGCTCGGCGTGTCTTATTCGCGGGAACACTGCGTCGCATTGTGTGAAGACGGTTGCGCGGACAGCGTACGCAAGTCTGCGCTATGCGAATAGCGCTTCGTCGAATGCCGGATAACCCCAGTCGAGTGCCAGATCCACGCGGTCGGCGATCATGCTGGCGAGTATGCCCAGTGACTGTTCCCGGGAGTCATCCGAATGGTCGTCCGAGGTTGTTTGGGACTTCGTCGAGGCGTTCGACGAAGTCGAGCTTGCCGCAACGGCTGCGATTTCGCTGCGCGCGCAATTCATTTCCAGGACGGCATCGGTTGGCGCGTACAAGCCCGTTGCGGAATCCACGATGGTATTAGGATTGGCGAGCAGCTGCGTGACATCATAGGTTTTCGCACGATTGTCTTCGGCTCCGGAAAGAGAAATCAGGCGTTGCGAAGTGGTTTTATGACGATCGCTGATGTCAAGCGTCGCATGACCGAAGGAACGCGCGGCGAACACCTCCATCGCGAACCCCACCTGATCTTCCGCAGCAGCCATGGCTGCAAGCGAATCCGTATCGACATCAAGCGAGTCAATGCCATCGCATCGTGACAGCGTGGGCTGTGCGATGTCAATCGCAAGCCGTGAGGCCATCAATCTGACGGCGTGACGGGCCTGCGCGCTGCGCAACGTGCCATCGGCGAATCGCGCCGGGCAATATGCCGCGGTGTTGGCCCAATCTGAAACCGCCTCCTGCGCGGCAAGATAGCGCATGACGATATGGCGTGACCTGTCTGCCATGATGTCGGCGTTGGCAGTCGCGTCTGCATACGCCCTTTCGCAAGGACTTGGCTGCTGTTCGGCTTCGGCGCGACCTGCGATTCGAGGAGCGGAACACGCGGCCAGTGATGCCACAAGGGCGCTCGCGCACACCAAGACGCAGGCGCGTCTGACAGTCGACAAGGCCAAGGGGAAAAACGGGGAGCGTGTCTGCATGAAACATTAGACTAGTAGTCGACTGTGACCATTGGGCCGAGCGCTCGGAATAACTTCATATAGGAGGTCTTGGAAGTATGGAACTGGACCTGGCAGGAATGCACCAGCTCGCAGCTGGGCAGGGAATCGATCCCGAGACGTTGGATGCCGCACTCTCGGAAGCATTACGACTGGCATATCTGAAAACGCCGCACGCGGCGAAGCATGCTCGTGTGGAGCTTGATCCGCGTGCCGGAAGCTTTACCGTTTGGGCTCAGGATGAGATTCCGGTCGAACCGACCGAGGATAATCCGCACCCTGCGCCGACTCTGGGCGAGGAATACGATGACACTCCGCGTGACTTTGGACGCTTGGCCGCAGCCACCGCGCGTCAGGTCATCAGCCAGCTGTTCCGCAAAGCCGAGGACGACAAGGTGTTCGGCGCGTTCTCAGGGCAGAAAGGCAAGCTGATCACCGGTATCGTGCAGCAGGACGTGAAGGACACTTCCAATGTGCACGTGGCTGTTGGCGACGTCGAAGCGTTGTTGCCCCGTCGTGAGCAGGTGCCGGGAGAACGCTACCGCCACGGTGAGCGCATCCGCGTATATGTGGTGAATGTCGCACGTGGTCTCAAGGGCCCGGAAATCGTAGTGTCCCGCTCCCATCCGGAGCTGGTTCGCCGCCTGTTCGAGCGTGAGGTTCCGGAACTGGTTTCCGGCGCCGTGTCAATTATGGCCATCGCGCGTGAGGCCGGTGCCCGCACCAAGATCGCGGTGCGAGCCAACACCGAAGGCGTCAATCCGAAGGGTGCCCTGATCGGTCCCGGCGGCGCTCGCGTGCGTGCGGTGATGGAGAATCTCGGACCGGAAAAGATCGATATCGTCGACTGGTCTGCCGATCCGGCGAAGTTCGTCGCAGCGGCGCTGTCTCCGGCGGTCGCCACCGGTGTGCAGGTGATCAGCGAGAAGAACCAGACCGCAATCGCCTTCATCCATGATGATCAGCTGTCCCTTGCCATCGGCAAGGAAGGCCAGAACGCACGTTTGGCCGCCAAGCTGACCGGATGGAAGATCGGCATCGAATCCGCCGAGGCACACGCCAAGAAGATGGCCGAAGCGCAGGCTTCGACCAGCGGGGAAACCGCCGAATAACCAACACTTTCAGCAACGGTAAGCCCGTGGGCGTTCAATCCACGGGCTTGAGTATGCTGGACTCGATAATCCAAAGCGTGGGGGTACGTGCCGTCATGCCCAGGGAAAAGACGAGGTATCACGAACATGGTTGCACGATGAGAAGGAACAAGCTCGCCGTGAATCAGTAGCGGTCGCGCTCGTATGCGCGCGGCCCAAGATAGGAGAAATTGAGTGCCGAAAGCACGCGTATATGAACTTGCCAAGGAACTTGGCGTTGACAGCAAGACTGTTTTGAACAAACTTGAGGCGATGGGCGAATTTGTGAAGTCCGCATCGTCTACCGTTGAACCTCCGGTTGCCCGTAAGCTGAGGAATGCTTTCGCTTCCAACGCGCAGGGCAACGCATCCGAATCCAAGAAGCCTGCGGTCCCGGCCAAGAAGCCGGCTGCCCCGGCAGCTTCGCCTACTCCTGCGCCTCGTGCCACTCCGGCTGCTCCCGCGGCATCCGCGGCAAAGCCTGCCGCTCCAAAGCCGGTACGTCCTGCAGCGTCCAAGTCCGAAGCCCCGAAGCCCGGCCAGCGCATGCCTCGTCCGGGTGATTCCCGCCAGCATGGCAATCGTGCCAACGGCAACGCTCCGCGTCCGCAGGGCGAACGCCGTCAGGGCGGCAAGCCGGCTCCGGTTCCGGGACCTCGCGCACAGCGCAACAATAACAATACCAATGCTCCGCAGGGCGGCAATGGCAACAATGCCGCCAATGGTGCGAAGCCGCACACTCCGGGCCCACGTCCGGGTAACAATCCGTTCAGCCGCAAGCAGGGCATGCATACCCCGACTCCGGGTGACATTCCGCGTCCGCATCCGATGAACCGTCCGAACGCCAACAACAATAACAACGGCGAAGGTCGTCGCGGCGGACGCCCGGGTCAGGGCGGCGGCCAGCGTGGAGGCTTCCGTGGTCGTCCGGGCCAAGGCACCGGTGCGAAGCCGGGTCAGTGGGGCCAGCATCGTCCGGGTCAGGGTGGCGGTCAGCGTCCGGCAGGTGGTGGCAACCGTTTCGGTGGCGGCGCCAATACCAATGGTGGCGGCTTCCAGGGCGGCAACAGCGCTCCGAGCAACGGTCCGGCACGCGGCGGCGGTCGCGGTCGTGGCGGTGCCGCAGGCGCGTTCGGTCGTCAGGGCGGCAAGTCCTCGAAGGCTCGTAAGAACCGTCTGGCAAAGCGTCAGGAATTCCAGGAGATGAAGGCCCCGGTCATCGGCGGCGTGCGTATTCCTACCGGCAACGGTCAGACCGTTCGTCTGCGTCAGGGCGCATCCCTTGCCGATCTGGCCGAGAAGATCAACGTCAATCCGGCGGCACTGGTCACCGTACTGTTCCACCTTGGTGAGATGGCTACGGCAACCCAGTCCTTGGACGAATCCACCTTCCAGATCCTCGGTGAGGAAATCGGCTGGGACATCAAGATCGTGTCCGCCGAAGAGGAAGACAAGGAACTGCTGCAGCAGTTCGACATCGATCTGGACGAAGAAGAACTTCAGGAAGATGAAGATCTGAAGCCGCGTCCGCCGGTCGTCACCGTGATGGGCCATGTCGATCATGGTAAGACCCGACTGCTTGACACCATCCGTCGTACCAACGTCATCGCACGTGAGGCCGGCGGCATTACCCAGCGTATCGGTGCATACCAGGTGACCGTCGATCTCGAAGGCGAACCGCGTAAGATCACGTTCCTCGATACCCCAGGCCACGAAGCCTTCACCGCCATGCGTGCCCGTGGCGCCGAACTCACCGACGTTGCGATCCTTGTGGTCGCGGCCGATGACGGCGTGATGCCGCAGACCGTGGAAGCCATCAACCACGCTCAGGCGGCCAACGTGCCGATCGTGGTGGCCGTCAACAAGATTGATAAGCCGGGCGCGAACCCAGACAAGGTCCGTGGCCAGCTCACCGAGTACGGCCTCGTTCCGGAAGAGTACGGTGGCAACACCATGTTCGTCGACATTTCCGCCAAGCAGGGCACCAATGTCGACAAGCTGCTGGAAGCCGTGCTGCTGACCGCGGACGCCGAACTTGATCTGCGTGCCAACCCGGATATGGACGCTCGCGGTGCCACCGTGGAAGCCCGACTCGACAAGGGTCGCGGTGCCGTGGCAACCGTGCTCGTTCAGTCCGGTACTCTGCACATCGGCGATTCCATCGTCGCGGGAACGTCGTATGGCCGTGTCCGCGCCATGCTCGACGAAAACGGCACCCATATGAAGGAAGCCACGCCGTCCACTCCGGTGCAGGTGCTTGGTTTGACCTCCGTACCGACAGCAGGCGATCTGTTCCTGGTGGCCTCCGATGACCGTACCGCACGTCAGATCGCCGAAAAGCGTCAGGCCACCGAGCGTGCGGCCCAGCTGGCCAAGCGTCGTAAGGTCGTGTCGCTCGAAAGCCTCAAGGAGCAGTTCGCCAAGGCTGAGGTCGACATGCTCAACATCGTCATCAAGGGCGATTCCTCCGGTTCCGTCGAGGCGCTGGAAGATTCCTTGATGAAGATCGAGGTGTCTGACGAGGTCGGCATCCAGGTGATCCACCGCGGTGTCGGTGCCATCACCCAGAACGATGTCAACTTGGCTACCGTCGACAAGGCCGTCATCATCGGCTTCAACGTTCGTCCGAACCGTCAGGTGGCGGATATGGCCGAACGCGAAGGCGTGGAAATCAAGTACTACTCGATCATCTACAAGGCCATCGAAGACATCGAAGCATCCCTCAAGGGCATGCTCAAGCCGGAATTCGAAGAGGTCGTCACGTCCCACTCCGAGATCCGCGAGATCTTCCGTTCTTCCAAGTTCGGCAATATCGCAGGTGTTATGGTGCAGGACGGCGAAGTCAAGCGCGGTACGAAGTGCCGTATTCTGCGCAACGGCATCGCCACCGTCAATGATCTCGAAATCTCCTCGCTGCGTCGCTTCAAGGACGATGTCAACTCCGTCAAGGAAGGCTACGAAGCGGGTATCAACCTCGGTTCGTTCAACGACATCGAGCTTGGCGATATCATCGAGACCTTCGAAATGCAGGAAATCGAACGCAAGTAGTCGATTGATTCGAACCAGCAATCGATAACAAGAAAGGAACGCCCACAGCTGACATACGGCTGCGGGCGTTCCGTAATACAACAGAACTTACCTGATTAAAGGACAACAATGGCAGGAACCAATCCTCGCGCCGCACGCATCGCGGCGTTGATCCAACGTGTGATCGCATCCTCCATGGAGGCGCAATTGCACGATAAGCGTCTCACAAACGTGACCATCACCGAAGTGCGTGTGACCAACGATCTGCAGATCGCCAAAGTCTATTGGACCCAGCTTGGCCGTGAAGGCCATGAGCAGGGCGAACGCCGCCGTGCACAGCAGGCACTGAACCAAGCCAAGGGTCGTCTGCGTTCCCTCGTGGGCACCAAGGCCGGTCTGCGTTTGACCCCGCAGCTCGAATTCGTATTCGACGAGGTGCCGGGCGAGGCACATGAGATCGAAGACATTCTCGCCATCGCGCGCAAGCGTGACGAAGAACTCGCCAAGGCTCGTGAAACCGCCCAGTATGCGGGCGAAGCCGATCCGTACAAGCATCCGGAAGAGGATGACGACGATGATTTCGACGATGACTTTTTCGATGATGACGATCAGGTATAAGAACCGGGCGGATGAATAAGTGAAGAAAGAAGCAGGTTAGAAACCGATCTGGTAAAAGAAAGGCGACTGGCCTGCTTTTCTTTTGCAATCTCAAATGCGTCCGCATGGAAAATTCAGTAATATTTATAGAAAGAAGAGAGAGAAGGTATGCAGGAACAGTGTTATGCACTACTGATTGATGCAGATAATGTATCAGCAAAATACATCAAGCCGATCCTGACAGAATTGTCAAAATATGGGATCATTACATACAAAAGAATATACGGAGACTGGACGAGCACACAGCATTCAAGCTGGAAAGATGAACTTCTGACAAACTCGATCACGCCGATCCAGCAGTTTAGTTATACACAAGGAAAGAATTCTACCGATTCAGCTATGATCATTGATGCGATGGATATCCTGTACACGAATGATGTGGATGGATTTTGCATTGTATCCAGTGACAGCGACTTTACAAGACTCGTCAGCCGTCTTAGAGAGAGCGGAAAGATGGTTATTGGCATGGGAGAAAATAAGACTCCGGAGCCATTCAGGAAAGCGTGTGATAAGTTTACGATTCTGGAAAATCTGATGAGTGAGCAGAATCCGGGAACATCGAAGAGCGAGACAACACATGACAGACGAAGTAAAGAGAAGATTGAAGATGCGATCATTAAGATGATCATTGAGAATCAGGATATCAATAAGCCAACCGGACTCGGTGAAGTAGGAAGCCGTCTGGTCAGTCTTTACCCGGACTTTGATGTGCGAAGCTACGGGTATAATATGCTGTCCAAGTTTCTGGAGGAATTCACAAGAATCCAGATGGTAAAACATGGAAATATTGTGTCGGTTACTTTAAGAGAGGATCAGGATCTGAAGGAAAATATCGACAGCTACGTCGTACAGATTGTGAAAAAGTCGGGAAGATCCGGAGTAGAACTCAGTACACTGGGAAATAAAATGTATGAAAAATACAAAGACTTTAAGATCCGCGATTATGGATATTCCCAGTTCAATCAGTATGTGAAAAGTCTGAAACATGTGAAAGTGGAACAGGAAGGGACAATCCTGAAAGCAGTATATAAAGGATAGAAAAGCGGAACAAGAGACAGAACCAGAAATAGTAAAGATAATGAAATAAATTGCAATAGATAAAAGCTATGACAGAAAGGATAGATATGAAAAAAGGACAGGTATACGAAGGAATTATAGAATCCGTAGAATTTCCAAATAAAGGGCGCATT
>OJAL01001896.1_pt1 | contig 10762 bp, 10 predicted proteins | sample 1589301 | NCBI WGS metagenome assembly OJAL01 (sample SAMN03283261) | human gut metagenome | biome: human-associated habitat; material: feces | host: Homo sapiens | place: USA | collected 2013
GCATCGGCCAGAGCCGTCTGTGCATGCTGCTGCTGGGCAGCGCCCACATCGGCGAAGTACAGGCAAGCGTCTGGGACGAAGCCACCCGCGCGGCCTGCGCAAAGGCCGGGATTCCCCTGCTGTAAGCAAAACACGAGAAAAGGCTCTCTGCCAAAACCGGCAGAGAGCCTTTTTGCATCTCAGCTTCTGAAAAGCAAGCCCACATTTTTCTTTTGGCGGCGGTTCCCGCCCAGCCGCCAGACAAGCCAGGCATAGAGCAGGTTCATGGCCAGGATGGCCGCGCACCACAGCACCGTCTGCCGGGTGGTCTGCTGATAGACCAGCAGGAACGGGTAAGGCCCGGTGATGAGCCGCTGGTAATTGGCCCAGAGGGCCACAGAGCCATAGAGCATCGTGGGAACCAGCGCCAGCGGAACGCACCGCGCAGGCAGCTTTGGCTCCCGTTCCAGCAGGACAAAGGAGATAAAGGCACACAGCGGGTTGAGCAGGTGGTGGTAGAGCATGGAGCTCTCGGTCAGCAGAAACACCACGCCGCCCTGGTCGGCACAGTAGGGCCCCAGCACGAACACCACGGTCAGGAAGGTCATGGTCAGGCAGCAGGTGGCAATGTACTTGAGCGTCTTGACCCAGCGAGGCAGCTGCCGCCCCGTGAACAGGCAGATCACCTGACACACCGCCACCAGCAGGCAGACGAAGAACGCAAAGACATTGGAGTTCTCAGTGTAAAAGGTGAAGGTCTGGCTGCCCACCGCTTCCCAGGTCATCCGGATGGCCACCGGCTCCCACCGCACGATGCAGAGGTTCAGGAAAATGGAACAGAGAATGGCGATCTTCTTGATCATTTTGCGGTATTGATGAAGCTGCGGTTGTCCCACAGGTACTTGATACCGGAGATGGCAGTGGCAATGGCCACCAGCCAGCACAGCCAGTAAGAGAGGAACACACAGTCAGCGCCTATCATAACGGAATTGCCCCAGGTCAATGCGGTGCCGAAGTAGTAGAAGATGATGGTCAGCATCTGCAGCACAGTCTTGACCTTGCCCCACATATTGGCGGCGATGACCTTGCCGTCCTTGGCACCGGCGGCCACCATGCGCAGACCGGACACGGCAAACTCGCGGGCCAGGATGATGCAGAGCACCACCGGGCTGCACACGCCGTCCCGCAGCATGTAAATGAAGGCCACAGTGGTCAGCAGCTTGTCGGCCAGCGGGTCGGCAAACTTGCCGAAGTCGGTGACCATGTTCCACTTGCGGGCCAGATGGCCGTCCAGAAAATCGGTAAAGCTGGCCGCGGCAAAAATGATGCCCGCCACCAGATACCAGGTGGGGTTGAAATCTTCCGTGCCGATCTGGGTCAGGGAAACGAAGACCATGAACACCGGCACCAGAATGATGCGGGTCAGGGTGAGCTTATTGGGCAGATTCATATAGATTCCTCCAATTTGTTATTTTGCAACCGTTCCGTACAGATCGTAAAGGTCGCTATCCTCCACCAGCACATCATAGAACTGGCCGGGATAGAGCGGCTCCTCGCTGGAAACGCAGACATTGCCGTCCACCTCGGGGGCATCGCCGGTGGTGCGGCAGAGGTACAGGCCGCTCTCCTCGTCGATGCCGTCACAGAGCACACGGACGGTCTGGCCCACCTTCTCGGCCTGTTTCTGGGCCATGATGCCGGTCTGGATCTGCATCACCAGCTCGGCGCGCCGGTCCTTGGTCTCCTGATCGATCTGGCCGTCCATCTTTGCGGCCACAGTGTTCTCCTCGGCAGAATAGGCAAAGCAGCCCAGACGGTCAAATCTGACCTCCTTGACGAAGTTGCACAGGTCCTCAAACTGCTCCTCGGTCTCGCCGGGGAAGCCCGCAATCAGGGTAGTGCGCAGGGTGATGCCGGGGATCTCCCGGCGCAGCTTACCGATGACCTCCAGCAGCTCTGCGCGGTTGGAGCGGCGATTCATGTTTTTGAGGATGGTATCGTTGCAGTGCTGGATGGGCAGGTCGAGGTAAGGCACCACCTTCTCGTTCCGTTTCATGGCGGCAATAAAGTCATCGGTGATGCGCTCCGGGTAGGCGTACATGATGCGGATCCACTCAAGGCCCGGCACCTTGTTCAGCTTGTCCAGCAGCTCACAGATGCTGCCGGGCTTGCCCCAGTCCTCGCCATAGGCGGTGGGGTCCTGGGCCACCACGATCAGCTCCTTCACGCCCTCACCAGCCAGCCAGCGGGCCTCGGCCACGCAGTCGGCCAGATCGCGGCTGTGCAGCGGGCCGCGGATGCCCGGGATGGCGCAGTAGTGGCAGCGGTTGTTGCAGCCCTCTGCGATCTTTAAGTACGCATAGTGGGCAGGCGTGCCGATGACGCGCTTGCCGCCCAGCGGGAAGTCCTTTTTAGCACCGTAGCTTTCCAGATGGTTCTCACCGTGGAACAGGCGGGCCACGATGGTGTCAATGGCCTTGTTGGAGGCACAGCCCACCACAGCATCCACCTCGGGGATCTCCTCCTCGATCTGGCTGCGGTAACGCTCGGCCAAGCAGCCGGTGACGATGACCTTCAGCTCCGGGTTTTGCTGCTTATAGGCGCAGGCCTCCAGAATGTTCTCAATGGCCTCGGTCTTGGCGCTCTCGATAAAGCCGCAGGTGTTGACCAGAATGACATCGGCTTCACCCAAGTCGGCCACCGTCTCGTGACCGGCCGAAAGCAGGATGTGCACCATCACGTCCAGATCGACCTGGTTCTTGGGGCAGCCAAGGGAAATACATGCAATTTTCATAAGGGATGATACTCTCTTTCTCTTTTGAGGGATGCTTTTGATTTTTTACGATTTGCTCCGGAAAAGCTCCCCCTTCGGGGGAGCTGGCAAAGCCGCAGGCTTTGACTGAGAGGGTTATTCCCCCTCCTCCACCCTGCGAATGGCTTCCTTAATGACGGAATACGAAAATCCCCGCCGCTGCAGGGCCGCAATGACCAGATCCCTGCGGCCCGCTTCCAGCTTTTTGCGGTAATGCCCTTCCACCAGAGCGGCGGCGGCTTCCAGCTCCGGGTCCTCGCCGGAAACATCGGGGGCGTAAACAGCATCCAGCGCCTGCTGGATCTCGCCTGCGGCCAGGCCCTTCTGCCGCAGATTCTGGGCAGCGGCGCGGCGGCTCTTTTTTGCCGCCAGCAGGGCGTGGGCACGGGTCTCGGCATAGCGGGCATCGTTGATATACTCCCGCTGCACCATCTCTGCCACCACGGCGGCACTGGTCTGCTGGGTATAGCGGTGGTTCAGCCGCTCATACAGCTGGCCCGAGGAAAGCTCCTGCCCGGCCAGCAGCTCCATGGCCCGGGTGCGGGCCTTGGCGGCATCGGTGGATTTTTCCTCTTCGGCCAGCGGGCGGCGGCCACGGCTGTAAAAGGCCATTTACTCTTCCACCATGATATCCAGCTCACTCTCGCTGCTGCGGGCGGGAGCCTTGACCACCGGCTCCTTTGCTGTGGCAGGAGCTGCCGGTTCCCCCTCTGCAGGGGCGGCAGCAGCCTTGCCCCCCGGGCGGCGGGTGGCATAGAGCTTGTCGGCATTGGCGCGCACCTGACCCTCGATATCGTTGGCGATCTCGGGGTTATCGCGCAGGAACTGCTTGGCATTGTCGCGGCCCTGACCCAGGCGGATATCGCCGTAGTTGAACCATGCACCGCTCTTCTGAACGATGCCCAGCTTGACACCCAGATCGATAAGCTCACTCATCTTGGAGATGCCCTCGCCGAACATGATGTCGAACTCCGCCTCACGGAACGGAGGAGCCACCTTGTTCTTGACGATCTTGGCGCGGGTGTGGTTGCCGATGAACTGGCCGGAAGAATCCTTCAGGCCCTCCACGCGGCGGATATCGATGCGGACAGAAGAATAATACTTCAGGGCGCGGCCGCCGGTGGTGACCTCGGGGTTGCCGTAGACCACGCCGACCTTTTCACGCAGCTGGTTGATGAAGATGCAGACGGTGTTGGTCTTGCCGATGACGCTGGTCAGCTTGCGCATGGCCTGGCTCATCAGGCGGGCCTGCAGGCCCACATGGCTGTCGCCCATCTCGCCCTCGATCTCAGCGCGGGGCACCATGGCGGCAACAGAGTCCACAACGATGGCATCAATGGCACCGGAGCGCACCAGCGCTTCGCAGATTTCCATGGCCTGCTCACCGGTATCGGGCTGGCTGACCAGCAGGTTGTTGATGTCCACACCCAGCGCCTCGGCATACACAGGGTCCAGCGCGTGCTCCACGTCGATGAAGGCAACATCGCCGCCCTTCTTCTGGGCTTCGGCCAGAACATGCAGGGCCAGCGTGGTCTTACCACTGGATTCAGGGCCGTACACCTCAATGATGCGGCCCCGGGGCACGCCGCCCACGCCCAGTGCCAGATCCAGGCCGATGCTGCCGGTCGAGATGGCATCCACCTGCATGGCGGCGTTGTCGCCCAGCTTCATCACAGCGCCCTTGCCAAACTGCTTCTCGATCTGGGCCAGTGCCGTGGCCAGCGCATCCTTCTTGGCACCGGGATCGGTCTTCTGGGTCGCCGGGGCAACGTTGTTGTTCTGATTTTTTGCCATAGTGTCATGCTCCTTTGTCATCTGTTCCCGGCGCGGTGCGGCCAAACGCAGGCGCGGGCATTCCAATTCTTTCGGTACTAGTATAACACATTTTACAGATATTACAACAGGAAGTTGTAGATATTTTTATTGTTTTCTCGCCATCACACAGCGGTCATTGCCGCCAAAATCTTTTCTGCACACGATATCCGTCCACCCGTTGGCGGCAAGCAGAGCCGTTACAGCTTCCCGCTGCTGCCAGCCGATCTCCAGGGCAAGGGCACCGCCGGGGCGCAGAGCTTTCTGGTAGTGTTCCGCAATGGCGCGGTAAAATACCAGCCCATCCTCCCCCGCTTCCAGCGCCATGGCAGGCTCCTGCGCCACCTCGGGCTGCAGCGCGCCCATCTCGGCGGAGGTCAGGTAAGGCGGGTTCGACACAATGAGGTCGAGCTGCCCCTCCGGCAGGGTCTGCCAGTAGGTGAACAGATCCCCGCGCACCGGGGTGATGGTCAGTACCGGGGAGAGATGGGCGTTCTGCTCCAGATAGCGGTATGCCGCAGGGCTCTTCTCCAGACTGGTGACCTGTGCTGCCGGGCAGAAGCGCTTCACGCCCAGCCCCAAACAGCCCGTGCCGGCACAGAGGTCGAGCACCCGGGGTGCCTCCACCCCAGCCAGCATTCCGGCGGCGGCTTCGGCCACCACCTCAGTATCGGCCCGGGGGCAGAGCACGCCGGGGCCGACAGCCAGCTCAAAGTCGAGGAAGGGCCAGCTGCCGCAAAGATATTGCAAAGGCTCCCGGGACGCACGGCGGGCCGTCAGAGCTTCCAGCCGCTCTGCCTGCTCTGTGCCCAGCGGAGCATCGGCAAGGCGGGCATCCCCGCCTACTGCCAGCCGGAAGAGCTCGGCCGCGTCAAAATCCGCGTCGGGGCAGCCTGCGGCGCGCAGGCGTGCCTCCACCTCCCGGACTGCTGCCCGGGGCAGCATCCCTGCGGTTACCATCTGCCGTCCTCCGGGTCCTCGGGCAGGACCGGTGCAACGGCGGCAATGGCCACCTCGATCATGCTGTCGTCCGGCTCAAACACGGTCAGATGCTGCACCCAGATGCCGGGCTGCCGAATGATGCGGGTGGCGATGTTGTCCGACCGGCCGCACCACTTGAGCAGCTCGTAGCTGATGCCCATGACCAGCGGCAGGAGCAGCAGCTTGAACACCACCCGCAGGCTGGTGCTGGACCAGGGCAGCACGCTGTACAGGAACACGCTGACGATGACCACCAGGATCAAAAAGCTGGTGCCGCACCGGGGGTGGAAGCGGGTATATTTGCGGACATTCTCCACCGTGAGGGGGTCTCCGGCCTCGTAGCAGGCAATGGTCTTGTGCTCGGCTCCGTGGTACTCGAACACCCGGTGGATCTCCTTCATCCGGGAGATGGCGGCCATGTAGGTCAGGAAGATGGCGACCTTGAGCACCGCCTCCAGCACCACCTTGGCCCAGCGGTCCAGCGGCACCAGATGGTTCAGGCCGCCCACCAGCACCGTGGGCAGAACGGTGAAGAGCAGGATGGCAAACAGCCCGCCGATCACGGCAGCTGCCGCCAGCATGATATCTTCGGCCTTTTTGCCCAGATGGTCGCCCACCCATTTTTCAAAGGCGGTCTCCTCTTCGGCGGGGTCGTAGTCGTCCCCCATGCTCACCTGTGCCGAGTACATCATGTACTTGTATCCCATGATCAGGCTTTCGATCATCGAGATGGCTCCCCGCACCAGCGGGATCTTTGTCCACACGCCGTGGGTGGGGGTGGGTTCGACCTTGGTCTCAATGGTGCCATCTGGCTTGCGGACGGCACAGCAGATGTTTTTCGGGCCCCGCATCATAATTCCCTCCATCAGGGCCTGCCCGCCCACACTCGTCTTGAAGCGTTCCTTATTCGGTTGATTCATTGGCTCTCCTATGGGGCGCTGCGGCCCCTCTCTATCGTAAAAACTGCCCCTCTATCTTACCAGATAAATATGGACAATCTCTTATCGTTTATAGATCGGCAGCCCCAGGGTGACCACCGTGCCCCGGCCCAGCGTGCTCTTGAGGTCCATGGTGCCGTCCAGTGCGGTCATAATGGAATCCACCAGCGCAAGGCCGATGCCGCTGCCCCGCACCGAGTTGCTGCCCTTGTAAAACTTGGTCTTGACGTTTTCCAGATCCTCCGGCGGGATGCCGCGGCCCTGATCGATGATCTCGATGAAGGCTTTGTACTCGCCCTGCCAGATCTTGACCGTGATGCGTCCGCCGGGGGCCGAATACTTGATGGCATTGTCCAGAATGTTGATGAACACCTGCCGCAGGCGGTCGGGGTCGGCGTAGACCGGGATCATCTCCTCCGGCTCCGCATAGGCCAGCAGAAGCCCCTCCCGCTGGATGCGCGCTTCACAGAAAAGGACAGCGTCCGTCAGCTCGGCCACAAGGTCCAGGGGGCGGCACTCCATTTTCAGGCGGCCATTCTGCAGGCGGCTGAAATCCAGCAGCTCCTCCACCATGTTGTACAGGCGGGCGGTCTCGTTGTTGATGATCTCCAGCCCCTTGCGGTAGTTCTCATCGGTGGGGTCATCCAGGGTGCGCAGGGTCTCCACCCAGCCCCGGATGGAGGTGAGCGGCGTGCGCAGCTCATGGGAGACCGAGCTGATGAATTCGTTCTTCATCTTCTCCGTCTCTTCCAGCCCCTCGGCCATCTGATTGATGGTGCCGCGCAGGCGGTCCACCTCGTCCCGCTCGTCACCGGTCACGGGCAGGCGGACATCCAGTTCTCCCCGGGCGATGCTGGCGGCGATCCGCTCCACCTGCCCCAGCGGCACCACGATGCCCCGCACAAAGTACAGGCCGGAGGCCACTGTAAAGCCCAGAATGGCCGCCACCACGATCAGGCTGACGATGAAAACGCTCTTCAGCTGCGCCTGCACCAGCGTCAGACTGGTGACAAGGCGCATGGCAGCCACGTCCTCGGCCGCATAGGGCACCAGACTGCACACAGCCATGACCGTTTCCCCGCTGGCGGTGCGGTAGATGGCCACACCCACGCCGTCCGGTGCATCCTGCGCCTTGTTAAAATCGTCCTGCACCACGATGCCGTCCGCACCTGTGCCGCTGGAGGAGGCGATCACGCCGCCGTAGCCGTCCAGCAGCATGAACTCATATTTGTCTTTATCCGCAAACTGCTCCACCATCCGGCGCAGGGCCACACTACGGTTGGCCGCGGTCTTCTGGGCCGTGTCGCCGGTGTACATTTTCAGCTGACCGTTGATGGAGGAAAAACGCCGCATCATGGTCTGCTGGACGCTGTTGTAGTAGCTGCGGCCGAAGTTGTACACGAACATGCTCTCCACCAACAGCACCAGCAGCACCGTCAGGAACAGGCTTCCCCGCAGCCAGCGGTGGGTAATACCACTGCGCATTGCTTTTCCTCCTTTCTGTCAGTAATCCTGGCTCTCCTATCGGGAGAGCAGTCGAGCACAGCGCAACTGAGAGGTTTTTCTTTACTCCTCCCACCGGTAGCCGTAGCCCCACACTGTCATAATGTGGGTGGGGTGGCTGGGCTCATCCTCTACCTTCATCCGCAGGCGGCGGATGTTCACATCCACGATCTTCACATCGCCGAAGTAGTTCTCACCCCACACGCCCTTCAGGATCTTTTCCCGCACCAGCGCGATGCCGGGGTTGTGGAAGAACAGCTCCATGATCTGGAACTCCACCTGGGTCAGCTCGATCTGCCGCCCGGCCTTGAGGAGAACACGGCGGTTCTCATCCAGCACAAATTCCCCGCTGACCAGTGTGGTGGGGGCATTTTCGTCGGCAGCGGAGCCGCCGCCCGAGCGGCCCACCCGGCGGCAGAGGGCCTCCACACGGGCCAGCAGCTCACTGACACTGAAGGGCTTGGTCATATAGTCATCCGCGCCGATGGACAGGCCGCGGATCTTGTCCTGCTCCTGCCCCTTGGCACTCAGGATGATGATGCCGATCTTCTGGTCGGTGCGGCGGATGGTCTCGCAGAGCGAGAACCCATTCATGCCGGGCAGCATCACATCCAGAATGGCAGCATCACAGCCGGGCTTCTGCTCCAGCAGAGGCAGGGCGGCTTCGGCGCTGTCGGCCTCCACCGCCTCCATCCCCGCCAGCCGCAGGTTCAGCGCGATCATCTCGCGGATGCTGGCTTCATCCTCTACCACAAGTACCTTGACCATCTAAGACCTCCATATTTTTCTGCCTTCTCCCTCTGCCCAAGAGCACACGGAGAAGCATTTCACCTCAGAACACCCAGCCTGCATCCGGTAAACTTCTGCAAAACTGAGCGGCATCATCCATTCAACCGGTACAACGACCGGGACAGTCGATAGCTCTGATCCTTCAGCACCACGTCCGGCCCAAACCTGGCCTGCATCTGGCGGGATGCCACCACGCCCAGGCGGGTCCAGCCCGCCGCGCTCTCGCTGGAAGGAACCAGGCGCATGGTCAGCACCAGCTTGCCCTCGTCCACGGTGTGCAGCTCCACGGCCTCCTCTCCCTCAGCGCTGTCGGTGAGCATCAGGTTGCCCTCCCACTCGGCAGGCAGCTCAATGTAGCAGCTGCTCTCCTCGTCCAACAGGCCGAAGCTCTTTTCCGGCTCCGGGCTGGTGTAGTCCATCCAGACGATGAAATCCATCCGTCGGCTCTGGCTCAGGTTCAGCAGGCCCGCTTCGTCAGGCTGGGTGGGGATCTCCACGATGCCGTCGCCGTCCAGATCCCGGCTGACCAGCGTGGAGACATTGCGCAGGGACGCATTGTACAGCTCGCTGGTGCTGATCTGCTCCGCGGGCAGCATCTGCTGGCTTTCCTCATCGAAGTAGAGCAGCACCGTGGCCAAATTGTTGCCCGAAAGGCCGGTCCAGCCGTCCAGCACCAGATAGCGCTTTCCGTCCGCCCCCAGACCCGCCGCCACAGCGGCGCAGCCCGAGAACTTATCTGCCGAAAGGCCCATGACAGCCACCTGCTGGAACATCCCGTCCCGGTCAACGGTCAGCAGCTCGATCTGCACCCCGCCGTCCTCCAGCGTGGACATCAGGATCAGATCCTCGTTGCCGCCGCCGGTGATATCCTCCACCAGATACTGCTCATAGGACTGTTCCAGAATGGCATTGACCGTGCCGTTCTCGTAGGAGTACACCGCCAGATAGCTGTCGCCCTGCGCGGCGAGGTACCCCACCACCAGCTGGGTGGCGGCACCATCCTGCAGCTGTGCCAGCCGGACATTGTCCACTGTGTCCGCCAGACCCTCGATGCTCTGGCGGACCTGCCACACGCCTGCGGCATCCTTCTGCAAAAATGCAATGCAGACGTTGGAGCTCTGGGCCGTGGTGTAGAGAACAGCGGCATCCTGCTGGCCGTCACCATCCAGATCCTGCAAAAGGAACGGCGAGAGCAGCTCCCCCTGCATCGGGTATTTCAGCTGGGCGCTCTCCCCCAGCCATTCGTTCAGGGCATTTTGCAGTGCACCGTAGTCGCCCGGAAGGCGCGGGGCACGCAGCAGCTCCTCCACCTGCACATTTTCCGACATCGGAAGGCCGCACGCCGAGAGCAGACCCATCATGCAGCCTGCACTCAGCACCAGAAACCGTCGTCTTTTCAACCGCCGCCCCTCCCTTCTGTGGAAAATTCGCAAAGTCGTGCAGAAATACAGTATAATTATAGCATTCTTGCCCCGCCATCACAAGCCCCAGCTGCTAACGCCCAACCGGGCAGCGGGGCATTCCCACGCAAGTGAAACGGGCCATTCCATCGCCCGCCCTACTGCCTGCGGCAGCAGGGTCCCACCCCAGCGGACACTTGCTTTGGGAACACCCCGCTGCCCGGGCCACACGATGCAAAAAAGGCCCTTTCCCCGAAGGGAAAGAGCCTTTGTTACACTGTTTGAACAGTCAGAGTCGATCAGACGAGCTCCAGAACTGCCATCTCAGCAGCGTCGCCGCGGCGAGCGCCGATCTTGATGATGCGGGTGTAGCCGCCGTTGCGGTCAGCGTACTTGGGGCTGATCTCATCAAACAGCTTCTTTGCAACATCTTCCTTGGTGATGTAGGCGTAGACCTGACGCTTGGTGTGCAGGTCGCTGGCCTTACCCAGGGTGATCATCTTCTCGGCCATGGAACGAACGTCCTTAGCGCGAGTGACAGTGGTCTC
>OJAL01001900.1_pt1 | contig 10729 bp, 9 predicted proteins | sample 1589301 | NCBI WGS metagenome assembly OJAL01 (sample SAMN03283261) | human gut metagenome | biome: human-associated habitat; material: feces | host: Homo sapiens | place: USA | collected 2013
AGCGAAAGTTTCATGTACGGTGTGAAGCGGGGGAAAACTTGGAGATAACATCAAAGAGTTACCTATCGCTATCCGACCTTGCGGATTTACAGGCGGTTATGCCGGATGTGTACTACAAAAAGGAAGATATGCTCTCCTGCATTGACCGTTTCTATGAGGAAATGATGAAACGCAGCGAAGACATGAAGCTCATGGAGAATTACCGGACAGGGGAAAACTATGCTTATCTGGGGCTTCCGGCACATTTCCTTATCTTTGATGAATATGTGGCATTTATGGAAATGCTCGGCACAAAGGAAAATGCCGCTGTCCTCAACAAGTTAAAACAAATCGTTATGCTTGGGCGGCAGGCTGGCTTCTTCCTGATTCTCGCCTGCCAGCGTCCGGACGCAAAGTATCTGGGGGACGGAATCCGTGACCAGTTCAATTTCCGTGTGGCTCTGGGGCGGATGTCGGAAATGGGCTATGGGATGATGTTCGGGGAAACCACAAAGGACTTCTTCCTAAAGCAGATAAAAGGGCGTGGCTATGTGGATGTGGGAACCAGCGTTATCTCGGAGTTTTACACGCCCCTTGTGCCAAAAGGACACGATTTCCTCAAAGAAATAAAAAAACTCATAGACAGCAGGCAGGGAGTGCAGGCGGCGTGCGAAGCGAAAGCCGCAGAAACGGACTGACCTGCTGTGGCTGGTGTGCCGTAAGGCACGCCAGCATAACCCCCTCGTATCTAACAGAGGGGTACAAATCGACAGGCAACAACCAAACAACAGGGCAGAATCCCACGGTACACAAGGGATTTTCCCATATCCGGCGTGTGTCAACAAGGCTCTGAAAGTTGACATACGCTTTTTTAGACAGGAGGGATTTTCACTGAATGAAGAAACATGGGTACGGGACATCAAAGAAAAACGGGAAATTTATGGTATCTCACAACAGAAACTTGCCCTAGCTGCCGGAATCACCCGTCCGTACCTGAGCGATATTGAAACGGGCAAGGCTCACCCATCCGAAGCATTACAGGAAGCCATCACGGAAGCTCTGGAACGCTTCAATCCAGACAATCCCCTTGAAATGCTCTTTGACTATGTGAGGATTCGCTTCCCCACTACGGATGTGAAGCATATCGTGGAAGACGTGCTGCGGCTAAAGCTGCCTTACTTTATCCATGAAGACTACGGATTTTACTCTTACACGGAGCATTACTATCTGGGTGATATTTTCGTTCTGGTATCGCCGGAACTGGAAAAAGGGGTGCTGCTGGAACTGAAAGGGCGTGGCTGCCGCCAGTTTGAAAGCTATCTGCTGGCACAGGAACGGAGCTGGTATGAGTTTTTTATGGATGTTCTCATGGAGGACGGCGTGATGAAGCGGCTTGACCTTGCCATCAATGACAAAACGGGAATCCTGAACATTCCCCATCTGACAGAGAAGTGCCGGAATGAGGAATGTATCTCGGTCTTCCGCAGCTTCAAAAGCTACCGCAGCGGCGAACTGGTACGGCGTGGGGAAAAAGAATGTATGGGGAACACCCTGTATATCGGCTCCCTCCAAAGTGAGGTGTACTTCTGCATTTACGAAAAAGACTATGAGCAGTACAAAAAGCATGATATTCCCATTGCAGACGCAGAGGTAAAGAACCGCTTTGAAATCCGGCTGAAAAATGAGCGTGCCTTTTACGCCATCCGTGACCTGTTAGAACATGACAATCCAGAACGGACAGCCTTTCAAATCATCAACCGCTATGTCCGGTTCGTGGACAGGGACGATACGAAGCCCCGTTCTGACTGGCGTATCAATGAGGAATGGGCGTGGTTTATCGGGGAACACAGGGGAAGCCTGAAACTAACAACCAAACCGGAACCCTATTCCTTTGAACGTACCCTGCACTGGCTCTCCCATCAGGTAGCCCCCACGTTAAAGCTGGCTCTCCGTCTGGATAAGATGAACCACACCCAGATTGTCCATGACATCATCACCCATGCAAGGCTGACGGAGAAGCATGAAAAAATCCTGAAGCAGCAAGCCGCCGCTGCAAAGGAGATGGTGCTTTAACGGCGGCAATCTTGGAAGCTAAGAAATCTTACAGCAAAGAAAGGAGCTTTTATGAATTTCGGACAGAATCTTTACAACTGGTTTTTATCCAACGCCCAGTCCCTTGTGCTGCTGGCAATCGTGGTGATTGGACTGTACCTCGGATTTAAGAGGGAATTTTCCAAACTTATCGGCTTTCTGGTGGTGTCCCTTGTAGCGGTCGGTCTGGTCTTCAATGCGGACGGTGTAAAGGACATCTTACTGGAACTGTTCAATAAGATTATCGGTGCATAGGAAACCCTTGTTACACTTCCGTTATGGAGCAAGCTCTGATTGCTTCATGGCGGAAGTCCACTAGGGGCTTGGGGAGCGTAACTCCCCAAAAACTTAACAGAGAAAGGACGTGATACAGATTGAGGAAATGAAAATCTACATCCTGAACACCACACGGTTTTACCATGAGGATTTTGAGGAATACCCTGGGGCATGGTTTTCCTGTCCTGTGGATTTTGAAGAAATCAGGGAACGTCTTGGGGTTCAGAGTGAAGAAGAAATCGAAATTGAAGACTATGAGCTGCCGTTTCCATTGGAGGGCAACACAAGGCTCTGGGAAATCAACGCCCTTTGCCGGATGGTACAGGAAATGCAGGGAACGCCCCTCTATTATGAAATGGATGTGGTACAAAAGCGGTGGTTTTCCAGCTTTACGGAATTTATCGACCACAAAGACCAGATACGCTGCTATCCGGTGCAGGACGGGGAAGCTCTCGCCCGTTATCTGGTGCAGGAGGTACAGCTATTTGGAGAAGTACATCCAGACCTGTTGAACCATATCGACTACGCTGCCATTGGTCGGGAGCTGGAAACCAGCGAAAACTACCTGTTTACAGACAATGGTATCTTTTCTTACCGCTAAAAGGAGGTGGAGGAACTTGGAAGAAATGCGGATTTACATTGCCAACTTAGGCAAATACAATGAGGGCGAACTGGTAGGAGCATGGTTCACGCCGCCTGTGGATTTTGAGGAAGTCAAAGAACGTATCGGTTTGAATGATGAATATGAGGAATACGCCATCCATGATTATGAGCTGCCCTTTGAGATTGACGAATATACCCCCATTGAGGAAGTCAACCGCCTGTGTGAAATGGTGGAGGACTTACCGGAGTACATTCAGGAGGAACTATCAGAGCTGCAATCCTACTTTGGCAGTATCGAAGAACTCTGTGAGCATGAAGACGATATTATTTGCCATTCCGGCTGTGACGATATGGCGGATGTGGCTCGCTACTATCTGGAAGAAAGCGGACAACTTGGGGAACTTCCGGCACATTTACAAAACTATATCGACTATGCCGCCTATGGGCGTGACATGGAATTGGAGGGAACCTTTGTTGTCACGAACCACGGCGTATATGAAATCTTACGGTAGCCCCGTCTGTATCTCTTTCAGGAAATACAGGCGGATTTTTTTATTCAGGGGCGGCTCTTTTGCTGCCCCCATCTTTTAGAAAGGACGGACAACATGAAGAAAATACGAAGCTATACCAGTATCTGGTCGGTGGAAAAGGTACTCTATTCCATCAATGATTTTAAGCTGCCATTCCCCATCACGTTCACACAGATGGCGTGGTTCGTGGTATCGGTGTTTGCAGTTATGCTCTTGGGGAACCTCCCTCCCCTTTCGTTCATTGACGGGGCATTTTTGAAATACTTCGGCGTACCCTTTGCCCTCACTTGGTTCATGTGCCAGAAGACCTTTGACGGGAAAAAGCCTTATGGCTTCCTGAAATCCGTACTGGCATATCTGGTACGCCCGAAACTGACCTATGCAGGAAAGCCCGTGAAGCTGGAAAAGGAATATCCGGCACAGCCCATCACGGCAGTAAGGAGTGATATTTATGGCATATCCGATTAAGTATATCGAAAATAACCTTGTGTTCAACCATGACGGGGAGTGCTTCGCTTACTATGAGCTGCTTCCCTACAACTATTCCTTTTTAAGCCCCGAACAGAAATATCAGGTACACGATTCCTTCCGGCAGCTTATCGCCCAGAACAGGGACGGGAAGATTCACGCCCTGCAAATCAGCACAGAATCCAGCATACGGGCGGCACAGGAACGCTCCAAACAGGAAGTGACGGGCAAGTTAAAGGACATTGCCTGTGCAAAGATTGACGCACAGACCGAAGCCCTGATTTCCATGATAGGGGAAAATCAGGTGGACTACCGCTTTTTTATCGGCTTCAAGCTGCTTGTCAATGAGCAGGAAGTCACCATGAAGCAGTTTCGCAGGGAAGCAAAGACCGCTGTTTCCGACTTCCTCCATGAAGTCAACCACAAGCTCATGGGGGATTTTGTTTCCATGAGCAATGAGGAAATCTGGCGGTTTCAGAAGATGGAAAAACTGCTGGAAAATAAAATCTCACGCCGCTTCAAAGTCCGGCGGCTGGATAAGGACGATTTTGGCTATCTGATTGAGCATTTATACGGGCAGACCGGAACCGCCTACGAAGATTATGAGTATTACCTGCCGAAGAAGCGGTTTCAGGAAGAAACGCTGGTGAAATACTATGACCTCATCAAACCAACCCGTTGTCTGATAGAGGAAAACCAGCGGTATCTGAAAATCGAACAGGAAGACGGGACAGTGTATGCCGCCTACTTTACCATCAACAGCATTGTGGGGGAACTGGACTTCCCATCCTCGGAAATCTTTTACTATCAACAGCAGCAATTTACCTTTCCCATTGATACCTCTATGAATGTGGAGATTGTCACAAACCGGAAAGCCCTCTCCACGGTGCGGAACAAGAAAAAAGAGCTGAAAGATTTGGACAACCACGCATGGCAGAATGACAGCGAAACCAGTACAAACGTGGTGGACGCTTTAGACAGCGTAAATGAGCTGGAATCCACCTTAGACCAGAGCAAGGAATCCATGTACAAGCTGTCCTATGTGGTGCGTGTGACGGCTCCCGACTTGGAAGAACTGAAACGCCGCTGCAATGAGGTGAAAGATTTTTATGACGATTTGAACGTGAAGCTGGTTCGCCCCTTTGGGGATATGCTGGGGCTGCATGGGGAATTTCTCCCTGCCAGCAAACGGTATCTGAACGATTACATCCAGTATGTCACCAGTGACTTCCTCGCTGGTCTTGGCTTCGGGGCAACCCAGATGTTAGGAGAAACGGAGGGTATTTATATCGGGTACAGCCTTGATACAGGAAGAAACGTGTACTTAAAGCCTGCCCTTGCCAGTCAAGGGGTAAAAGGCTCCGTCACCAACGCCCTTGCTGCCGCTTTTGTCGGCTCCCTCGGCGGTGGAAAATCATTCAGCAACAACATGATTGTCTATTATTCCGTATTATTTGGGGCACAGGCTCTCATTGTTGACCCGAAAGCGGAACGGGGACGCTGGAAAGAAACCCTGCCGGAAATCGCCCATGAAATCAATATCGTAAACCTGACCTCGGAGGAACAGAACAGGGGCTTACTTGACCCGTATGTGATTATGGAGAACCCAAAGGATTCCGAATCACTGGCAATCGACATCCTGACTTTTTTAACGGGCATTTCCAGCCGTGACGGGGAAAAGTTCCCTGTTCTTCGGAAAGCTATTCGTGCAGTAACAAACAGTGAAGAACGGGGGCTTTTCAAAGTGATTGAGGAACTACGGGCGGAGGGAACCACCATCAGCACCAGCATAGCCGACCATATCGAATCCTTTACGGACTATGACTTTGCACACCTGCTCTTTTCGGATGGGGATGTCACACAGTCCATCAGCCTTGAAAAGCAGCTCAATATCATTCAGGTAGCGGATTTGGTGCTGCCGGATAAGGAAACCTCGTTTGAAGAATACACCACAATGGAGCTGCTTTCCGTGGCAATGCTCATTGTAATCAGCACCTTTGCCCTCGACTTCATCCACACCGACCGCAGCGTGTTTAAGATTGTGGATTTGGATGAAGCATGGAGCTTCTTACAGGTGGCACAGGGCAAGACCCTCTCCATGAAGCTGGTTCGTGCCGGACGTGCCATGAACGCAGGCGTTTACTTTGTCACCCAGAACACGGACGATTTGCTGGATGAAAAGCTGAAAAACAATCTGGGCTTGAAATTTGCGTTCCGTTCCACAGACATCAACGAAATCAAAAAGACCCTCGCCTTTTTCGGGGTGGATTCCGAAGATGAAAACAACCAGAAGCGGCTCCGTGACTTGGAAAACGGGCAGTGCCTTATCAGTGATTTGTACGGGCGTGTGGGAGTGATACAGTTCCATCCCATCTTTGAAGACCTGTTCCATGCCTTTGACACCAGACCGCCTGTTAGAAAAGAGGTGGAGAAATGAAGATAAGAAAGCCCATCCAGCAGGGGACAGCCCTTGTCCCTTGCCGGATAAAGGGAAAAACCTCCCTGAAAAAAATCGGGAGCATGGCAGGAAAAGTGATTGGCAGGGTGCTTCTGGCACTCCTGCTCATCCTCCTGCTGCTTGCAGTCTTCGGCACAGCCGCCCACGCTGCCGGACTGGTGGATGATACGGTGGACGCTGCCAACGAATACAGCAAATATCCTCTGGACAACTACCAGCTTGATTTTTATGTGGACAGCGGATGGGACTGGCTCCCGTGGAACTGGCTGGACGGTATCGGAAAACAGGTGATGTACGGGCTGTATGCCATCACAAATTTTATCTGGACAATCAGCCTGTACCTTTCCAACGCCACGGGGTATCTGATTCAGGAAGCCTACTCGCTGGACTTCATTTCCTCTACGGCGGATTCTATCGGGAAAAATATGCAGACCCTTGCTGGCGTTACCACAGGCGGCTTGTCCTCGGAGGGATTTTATATCGGGTTCCTGCTGATTCTCATTCTGGCTGTGGGGATTTACGTTGCCTACACAGGGCTTATCAAACGGGAAACCACAAAAGCCATCCATGCCGTTGTCAATTTCGTGGTGGTGTTCGTGCTGTCCGCTGCCTTTATCGCCTATGCTCCTGATTATATCGGGAAAATCAATGAATTTTCCGCAGACATCAGCAATGCCAGCCTGACCCTTGGCACAAAGATTGTGCTGCCGAACTCGGAAAGTCAAGGAAAAGACAGCGTGGATTTGATACGGGACAGCCTGTTTTCCATACAGGTCAAGCAGCCGTGGCTCCTGCTGCAATATGGCAACTCGGATGTGGAAAGTCTTGGGGCTGACCGTGTGGAACGCCTGCTCTCAACCAGTCCAGACGAAAACAACGGACAGGACAGGGAAGAAATCGTAGTGGAGGAAATCGAAGACAGGGAAAACACCAACCTTACCATCACAAAGACCATCAACCGCTTGGGAACCGTCTTCTTCCTGTTCATGTTCAATATCGGTATCTCCGTTTTTGTATTCCTGCTCACGGGGATAATGATTTTCTCACAGGTGCTTTTTATCATTTACGCCATGTTCCTGCCTGTGAGCTTTCTCCTTAGCATGGTTCCCTCTTTTGAGGGGATGTCAAAGCGTGCCATTACGAAACTGTTCAACACCATCCTTACCAGAGCCGGAATCACCCTGATTATCACGGTAGCGTTCAGTATTTCCACCATGCTCTACAACCTGTCTGGGGAATATCCGTTCTTCCTGACGGCGTTCTTGCAGATAGTGACCTTTGCCGGAATTTATTTCAAGCTGGGGGATTTGATGGGGATGTTCTCCTTACAGAGCAGCGATTCCCAAAGCATGGGGAGCCGTATCATGCGAAGACCCCGTATGCTCATGCACGCCCATATGCACCGTTTACAGCATAAGTTAGGACGTTCCGTGGCGGCTCTTGGAGCTGGAACGGCTGCATACCACGCAGGAAAACAGGCTGGCTCAGACCAGAGAAATGCTTCCCACTCCGGCTCTTCCAAACGGACACAGGCAGACCACAGCAGACCAGACGGACAGGCAGCACCGGAAAAGGAATCCGCATGGAAACGGGCTGGCTCTGCGGTAGGTGCGGTGGCAGATACCAAAGATAAGATAGCCGATACTGCCGGACAGCTTCGGGAGCAGGCAAAGGATTTGCCTGTCAATGCAAAGTACGCCCTTTACCACGGGAAAACACAGGTATCAGAGGGTGTAAGGGATTTTACTTCCAGCGTGACCCAGACCCGAACTGCCAGAGCCGAACAGCGGAACACACAGGCAGAAAGCCGCAGACAGACCATTGCAGAACGCAGGGCGGAACTGGAACAGGCAAAACAGCCGCAACAAAGAGCTTCCGAAGCCCCCAAAGGGGCGGCTCCTGTCCATGAACGCCCTGTTACTGCAAAGCAGCCAGAAGATTTCCGACATCATGCAGGAAAACCAGCCATGCAGCCTGCTTCCCCATCCATCAGGGAACGGGGACAGGTTCCTTATGGGGGAACTGTGGCAGAACGGTCTTCGGTTCCGGTGGTAAAAGCGGCTTCCATCCACCATGAACAGACACCGCCTGTAAGGACAGAACGCCAGATAGTCCCTCCGGCTTCCCCAGACAAACCAGATGAAAGACAAAAGACAACTACTACACCTGCTGCTCCCCATCCGACAAGACCTGTCCAGAATGATACGGCTCCTGTGATACCGGAAAGAAAACGGGCTGCCCCTGCGGTAAAAGAATCCAACTTTACCATCCGGCGTACCACCGCCAGAAAGGAGTGGACAAAAACGGTAACAGCGGCTGCCAAACAAAAGAAAGGGGAGAAACCATGAAGTTAAGACACCTTTTCTTTGCCTGTTCCGGCGTGTTCGTGATGATGTTCTCCCTGCTCCTTTTGGTGGTGATTGTCTTCTCGGATGAGGAAGACGGAGGAAGCGGCGGAAACCTTATCTATGGGGGTGTGAGCGTATCACAGGAAGTCCTCGCCCATAAGCCTATGCTGGAAAAGTATGCAAGGGAATATGGCATAGAGGAATACTTAAATGTGCTGCTCGCCATCATTCAGGTGGAATCCGGCGGCACACTGGAAGACGTTATGCAGTCCTCGGAATCTCTGGGGCTTCCCCCAAACTCCCTTAGCACAGAGGAATCCATCAAACAGGGCTGCAAATATTTCTCGGAACTGCTCGCAGCGGCAGAAACAAAAGGCTGTGACTTAAACAGTGTGATTCAGTCCTACAATTATGGCGGCGGTTTCCTAGACTATGTGGCAGGGCGTGGGAAAAAATACACTTTTGAACTGGCAGAGAGCTTCGCAAGGGACAAATCCGGCGGAAAGAAAGTCACCTACACCAACCCTGTTGCGGTAGAGAAAAACGGGGGCTGGCGGTATTCCTATGGAAATATGTTCTATGTCCTCTTGGTATCGCAATACCTGACCGTGGCACAGTTTGATGATGAAACGGTACAGGCTATCATGGAGGAAGCCTTAAAGTATGAGGGCTGGACGTATGTGTACGGGGGCGATTCCCCATCCACTTCCTTTGACTGTTCTGGACTGGTGCAGTGGTGCTATGGCAAGGCAGGAATCGCCCTGCCACGGACAGCACAGGAACAGTACAATGTGACGCAGCACATCCCCCTGTCCGAAGCAAAAGCAGGGGATTTGGTCTTTTTCCACTCCACCTACAACGCCGGAACCTACATCACCCATGTGGGGCTGTATGTGGGAAATAACCGGATGTACCATGCCGGAAATCCCATTGGCTACGCAGACCTGACAGGCTCTTACTGGCAACAGCACCTTGCCGGAGCCGGACGAATCAAACAATAAGAAAGGATGAACCGATATGATTCAGATTAGAAAAGAGGAAAACCAGAAAAAGCAGAAAGAAAAGAAACTGAAAGTTTACAAAGTCAATACCCACAAAAAAACCGTGATTGCCCTGTGGGTGCTGCTGGCAGTGAGCTTCCTGTTTGCCGTCTATAAGAATTTCACGGCGATAGACATTCATACTGTCCATGAAACCAAAGTAATTGAGGAACAAATCCTCGACACTCACAAGATAGAGAATTTTGTGGAGAATTTCGCAGAAGTCTACTATTCATGGGAACAGTCCGCCGCTTCCATTGATAACCGGACAAATGCTTTAAAAGGGTATCTCACCGGAGAACTGCAAGCCCTGAATGTAGATACTGTCCGAAAGGACATCCCCGTATCGTCTGCCCTGACCGATTTTCAGATATGGGAAATCACAGAAGAAAAGGAGCAGCATTATCAAGTGACCTATACGGTGGAACAGCGTATCACAGAGGGAGAATCCAGTAAAACCGTCCGTTCCGCCTATCAGGTGACGGTCTATGTGGACGGCTCTGGAAACCTGACGATTATCCAAAACCCTACCATCACCAGCGTTCCCGTAAAATCCGGCTACACCCCAAAAGCGGTACAAAGTGACGGTACGGTGGATTCCATCACTACGGAGGAAATCAACGAATTTCTCACCACCTTTTTCAAGCTGTACCCTACGGCAACCGCAAAGGAACTGACCTATTATGTAAATGAGGGTGTGCTGAAAACTGTGGGAAAAGAGTATATTTTCTCGGAACTGGTAAATCCGGTTTATAACCGAAACGGAAATCAGGTGACAGCTTCCCTTGCAGTGAAATATCTGGATAACCAGACCATGACAACACAGGTATCACAGTTTGACCTTGTACTGGAAAAGAACGGGGAAAACTGGAAGATTGTGAAATAGAGTTATATAAAGCAGAAGACACATTGTATTTCCTGAAAGATTACAATGTG